>Ga0187848_10000320_pt1 | contig 44264 bp, 40 predicted proteins | sample June2016WEW_4_40_FD_132424 | JGI IMG/M metagenome (GOLD analysis project Ga0187848, IMG submission 132424) | Peatland microbial communities from SPRUCE experiment site at the Marcell Experimental Forest, Minnesota, USA - June2016WEW_4_40 | ecosystem: Environmental > Terrestrial > Soil >... | reverse complement strand
CAGGGAAAAGGTCGTTGACATCGGACCGATCCACGCCACTCGCGAAAAGACGCATAATGTGCCGTTACCTCCCATCGCAGGCGCAGTGGCGCTCATTGGCGGCATTGTGCTCTTGGTAGCACGCGGGAAGGAATAACTTCCCCCCAGCCGACCGCGAGCTGGCATTCAGAAGAAAGGAAGATCCACAATGTTGATACTCATTATCATTTTGTTGTTAGTTTTAGGTGGCGGTGGGGGTTACTACGGGCATAGCCGCTGGGGTTACGGTGGCGGCGCTGGCATTGGGCTAGGCACCGTATTACTGATTCTCCTTGTAGCTTATCTGCTGGGGGGGTTCCGTTGAGGCTACGCCCGCCACTCCTCTATTCTTTTGGAAGAGAGCTGCTGACTGTCAATCAACTGATGTGAGGAGGTCGGTGACAAGGTGGCATAGCGGGCGGGTAGCCACGGTCAGCGTTTTTCTGACCGTGGGCTTTTTTCATGCCCGACGCTCCAGCGGCAGGTCGTCAATCGGGATGGAACACGCCGCTACCGTTGCCCTGTTCAAAGTGAGTATGCTGTAACTCGACCACCGCCCGAAGAACCCACGGTCAGGACTACACTGACCGTGGCTACCCCCGCCTCACCCGACGCTTGCGCGCGGGATTGAACTATTCCTGCCTGCTATGCCTTCGTCATCAAGGGAAGAACCCACGGTCAGAAGAACGCTGACCGTGGCTACCCGCTTGGGGCCGGCGATTTCCCGAAGGGACAGCGAGAACAGTGACGAGTCAAGAGTGACGAGAAACGCGGGAGACGGGAGACGGGTTACGGGGCACGGGATTGGAGATTGCAGATTCAAGATTCAAAACTGGCGAGGTCCCGATAGGATCGGGATATATTCCCTCGCCGCTACGGCAAACTGACTCACGCAACTTGCAACACGCGAGGTTTTCCCGTATTCTGAGGGCGATGGAAATACATTTCACCCCCGACGTGGAAAAGAAGCTCAACGACCTCGCCGCGCAGAGCGGACGCGGGCCCGACGAGCTTCTGCAAGATGCCTTGGCCGGATATTTCGAGGAGTTGGTGCAAACGCGAGACATGCTCAACAGCCGCTATGACGAGCTGAAGAGCGGCAGGGTGAAGCCCATCGACGGAGAGGAAGCCTTTGCCCGCCTGAAGGCGAAAACCCAAGCACAGCGCAACCGCTCGCATGAGTAGCGGCTACGCGCTCCACCTGGAAGCCTACGCCGACCTCGACGATATTCGCTATTACCTCGCCGAGCAAAACCCGGACGCAGCCGATCGCGTCATCTCGGAAATTTTTGACACCCTTCGCGGGCTCGTAGCTTTTCCCCATCAAGGCCATCGGCGCCCAGACCTCACCTCGCGCCCCTTGCGGTTCATTCTTGTGCGTGAATACTTAATTGCCTATGCACCCGAGGAAAGACCCTTGTGGGTTGTCGCCGTGATGCACGCGCGTCGCAGCCCCCGCATCATGGCCGCGATCCTGAGAGGCAGGGAGTAACCATAGCGCGGGCCTCGGCTATGAAAATGGATGTGCCAAAGGCACCTTGGAGCGGGTAGCCACGGTCAGCGATTTCATAATGCGTGGGCTTTTCTCCTGCCCGATGCTCCAGCGGCAGGTCGTCAATCGGGATGGAACACGCCGCTACCCTTGCCCTGTCCAAAGTAAGCAGCGCAGAGGTAGGCGCAGTTTGCCTTCCTCTGCGGTTCTTGACATGATAACATCCACATATCTATTAATACCCGATGACGAAAAAGCCGCGGGGTAATCCCGCTCGAAACGGGATAACTCCGCGCTGCTCTAAACATGATAGCGGACGCCAGCCAGATTGGATTGGGAAAGTAGGGCTTGTTTTCCAAGCATGTGACGCGAAGACCGGGGCGGCGTTATTCTGCGGCTTTCCGGAGGTCCGGGGGCAAGCGGTCCAAAACGAACTGGGAAACGGCCAGTGCCGATGCCCGAGCTTCTTCGGCCACCTGCTGGGTGGGCCAGAAGGAGTCATCGTATCGCAATTCCACGGCGTAGGGCGTGAGGGGCGCAACGGTGGGCAGAAGTGAACGGAACGCAGCATCAATCTCCGCCCCTTTCTCAATCAATTTGGTTAAATTGTGAGTGTACGGAAACCCCACCTGACGATAAGCCAAGAAGGCTTTTAGGCACTTTTCAGTGATTTGCTGGGCATGAAAACAAGCTGCATCAAAAGCCTGGGCCGCCAGCGAGGCTTCCATAGCGATGCGGTCGCTCCTGGCTTTGCGGAGCAGCCCACGGCAAAGCTCAGCCGCGTCTTTCATAAATCGCCGTCCCCTCTCGCACGGCGGTGGTTACAAATGCCTGCGGAACTTCGCTCCACTCGTCCACCTCCTCCGGCGTGTAGACCATCACTTCCACTTCCACCGGCAGATCGGCCAGAGCCACGTAAAGAGGAATGGAGCGGCGGTATCGTGGCTCATCGGACGGCTTGATCACCAGCACGTCAAAATCGCTGCTTGACCCGGCATCACCCCGCGCTTGGCTGCCGAACAAAATCACCTTCTCCGGCTGCGCCGTATCAACAATGCGGCGGACAATATCGCGAATTAAGGCTTCATTCAGGGAACTCATGTTGCGGAACCTTCTTCGAGTATACCAGTCGCCTCGGCGAGTACTCGGCCTTTAGCGGTCTCCAGCAACCCGACGACTTGTTCGCGCGTCACGGTCGGAAAGCCATCCAGGAAATCGTCGATGGTGTCGCCAGCCTCAAGGCACTCGAAAAGAGTTTGTACGGGCACGCGGGTACCGGCAAAGACAGGAGCACCTCCCATTACCTCCGGCAAAGTTGTAATCAGGGTATCACTCATATAAGAGAGTCTAATGGTAAAAGGTCTCTCGGGGCAAGCGGTACGTCGAACATCTGCTGTGACCTTTTCGGCACGCGGCGCGCGTGTAGCGTGTAGCCACGGTCAGGGTTTTTCTGCGTGGTCTTTTCTCATGCCCGATGCTCCGGCGGCGGGTCGTCAATCGGGATGGAACACGCCGCTACCGTTTCCCTATCCAAGGTAAGTTTGCTGTAACTCGACCACCGCCAGAAGAACCCACGGTCAGAAAAACGCTGACCGTGGCTACCAATTCTCATTCAACACTTCCTTACCCCGCTGATCTCATTGAGGCTGCTCTGGTGGCCAATTTATTTTGTCCAGGTGAGGAGAAGCATACGATGTGCGAGCCACAGGCCCAAATCGCAAATTCCGGCCTAATCCGCACACGAGTAGACCTGTTCAATTTTGAACAGACACCTTATTCTCGACTCAATTACTCTGGTCGCGGATCCTGATTCTCCGTGATCTTCAGTTGCCTTGGAATCAAAAGGGAGTTCCTGGCTGACTGTATGCTCGACGATCTGAATGCTTGGGATTTGGACGTCCGACGTGCAGTCCCTGCATCCGCGCGTGCGAATGGCGCGCGAATAACGACCTCAGGGGGTGAACCAAAATGCGAACGACAAAGATGATGCGTGTGATTCTGCCGCTATTTTTCGCACTCGCAGTGTTCCTGGCGATACCGGTACCTTCTTCCGCGCAAGTCGCCGTGGGAGTGAGGGTCGGCATAGCTCCGCCGCCGCTGCCCGATTATGCGCAACCGATCTGCCCGGGCGACGGCTATATCTGGACGCCGGGATACTGGGATTGGGACGGCAGCGAGTACTATTGGGTACCGGGCACCTGGATGGAGGCTCCGGAAGTCGGGTACCTCTGGACTCCGGGCTATTGGGGTTGGGGCGACGACGGATATTTTTTCAATGAGGGCTACTGGGGCCTGACCGTAGGTTTTTATGGCGGGATCAACTATGGCTTCGGTTACTTCGGTAATGGTTATGAAGGCGGACGCTGGGACCACGGGCATTTTTTCTACAACACGTCGTATAATAACGTGGACACCCGCAGCATCCACAACGTTTACAACACCAGGGTGAACGAGGGCGCGAGGAACCACGTCAGTTTTAACGGCGGTAACGGCGGAATCAACGCGCACGCCACCGCTCAGGAAGAGGCTGCTGCGCATGAGACACATGTTAGGCCTGTAGGCGCTCAGACTCAACATGCGTACGCTGCCCGCAATAACCCCCAGCAAAAGTTCTCTGCGAACCACGGCATGCCGGCAGTTGCTGCGACTCCTCACCCCAACCTTGCCGCCCATCCTAAGGAGTTGCCGCCCGTCGAACGCCCCGCTGCTACTAAGACGGGGAACGCCAAGGTGGACCAGAAATACCAGAAGCAACAGGATAAGCTCGTCGCAAGGCAGACCCAGGATCGGCAGAAACTCCAGCAGAAGCAGGACAACGAACATCAGCAGTTGGCGAAACAGCACGCTGATCCCGGAAGAACGCAGCAGGTGGAGCAGCGACATCAGCAACAGACGCAGCAATTGCAGCAAACCCACACGCAGCAGACGCAGCAGATGCAGCAGAGACAGCAGTCATCTGGCGGCGGAGGATCTCGAGGCGGCGGGGGTGGCGGGCATCATTAATCGAAGTTTCGTTATGTTTCTATTGAGCGGGCCACGGTCAGCGTTTTTCTGACCGTGGGTTTTTCTCATGCCCGATGCTCCAGCGGCAGGTCGTCAATCGGGATGGAACACGCCGCTACCCTTGCCCTGTCCAAAGTAAGTTTGCTGTAACTCGACCACCGCCAGAAGAACCCACGGTCAGGACTGCACTGACCGTGGCTACCCCCGCCTCACCAGCCGCTTCCGCGCGGGTTGCGAACTCGCGGGCAGCCATCTCCGTTACATCCGCCGAACTGCGATCGGGCCGGAGCCGGGCCGGGGCGTTGAACAGAGCACGAAGAACCTCGATCGGCGGCACGTTGCAATCGGCTGTCGCCTGGTTCTTCAGCAGGTCGTCAAGCGAGAAGCGATAGACTTGCTTTGCCGTGCCAGTGAAGTTGGTATGAACCTCGAACAGCTCAAGGTCGCATACCACAAGGAGCGGCGGATCGTCCAAATCCTCGCGATATTTGAGGAGTTGCTGATAGGCGACATTGAGGTCTTTGTGCTTGCCCTTGTATTCCCAACCAAAATAGCCGCGCTTCCAAACATCGGCAAAGCCCGGTTTGCCCTCAATGGTGGTACCGCCCTTTCGAATGTGTACGTCGCACCCGAGAAATCCTCTGAAGCTGGATGCGGCTCGCCCAGCACGTCGCAAAGCTCAATAAAATGCATTTGGGCGCCCGCGCGCTCCGTGAGGCCGGCGTTGCGCCATTTGTTGACAAAATCAGGTAAGGTTAGCGTTGGCATCTGAGTAGCAGCAAGACTGTGGCATATTGCTTAAGGCTGTTGAACACTTCTGCCACATTTGACGTTCCTAGATGTTATCGGCGGGGGGGCGGAAATTCATGAATATATTCTAATGTCGCGAGCGGTTGGCTGGGACGGAGCTATGTTCTTGGGGATCCGCGATTTCCCGAAGGGACTTGTGGGAGCTGGGAAAGGCAGGGGCAAGAAGGGCAGTGGTTAGTGGATAGTGGCGAGTGGCGACAAAGACAGTCCGAGGTCCGAAGGACAGTGGTTAGTGGATAGTGGCGAGTGACGAGAAACCCAAGGGCTAGGGGCTGGGGGCTCGGGGTTGGGGCTGTACTCGCCCATTGTCTACATTTCATCCCCTTCGCGGGGCGGCTTTCCGCTTCGGCGGCGCATGATCTTGTCGAATGGCTTGATCCTCCGAATCGCTTCGCGCGGAAACAGGCTTATCCCGACATAATCCGGCGGACGTCTTTCAAAAGGACGAACAGGTGCATGGGGTCGGTGGGCGAGGGGACGAAATCGAATTTCTGGTAGAAATCCCTTGCGGCCTCGTCTTTGGCATGAACGGCCAAGGCGCGGATGCCGACAATGTCAGCCGCTTGCAGCGTGCGCTGCATCGCATCGCGCAAAAGGGCCTTCCCGATCCCCTGGCCTTGCCAGCGACGGTCTACGGCCAGACGTGCCAGCAGCATGATGGGCACCGGATGGCGTGCCAAGCCCTTGCTTAAACGCTCAGGCGCTTCTTCGCGGGTCACATGGCCCAGGGCGAGGGTATGGTATCCAACCACCGTCTCCCCCACCAATCCAACGTAGGTCTGCGCGGCGCCTGCCTGTTGGTTCTGTCCAGCGTAGCGCAACAGGTATCGGTTCAGTTCTTCCCGGCCGCAATCGAAGCCTTCGAGCCGGTGCTGGGCGCACAGTTTTTCCACCCTTCGGTCAGCGCTCACGCATGGGACCCGGCATCAAAAAATCCCGGTTCTTTTAAGAGACGCTCCAGCCGAGGCAGAGGACGGGGGGGCGCATCGAGGGCTGCTAAGAATGCCTTCCACTGCACGTCATTTAGGGTGAAGATCCTGCGATCCGCCAGCGCCTCATCGGCGCGCGCCAGCGCGCTCTCGAGCACGAATTCGCTGACGGAGCGACGGCAGGCCGTCGCCGCTGCCCGGAGCGTAGACTTGGCTTGGCGCGTAAGTCGCAAGTCGAGTTTTTCGCTGCGCGTGGTTCTTGAACGCATGGCTCCTCCTGATGATCTTCAGATTATCGCTGTTGCCCGACAATGTCAAGACAACAGCAAGGGTGGCGCGGACCGGTTCTGATGGCCCTCAGGCGGAAAGCACAGCTTGGGGGTGTTTCTTGGCGATGGTGAGCAACTTGAGGGCTGCATGATCAGGCTTGGTGAGGGTGCAAATAGGTTCGCATGAGCCGGGCGATCTCCGCTCCAACCGAAGGATCAGAGACATAATCAACCGCCCCCAACTGCATCGCTTCCAAGTAGCAATTCATTTCGGGATGCCGCGCCACCACGATGACGGGCAGCCGTCGATTGATGTTGATGGCGCGCTCAACCACGCACCGCCCCTCGAAGAAACGGCTCCCCTGACCCACAATGATCAATTCGAAAGCCCCGGATTCGAGTTGGCGAACGCCTTCGGCATATGAACTACAAGCGTGAACGCTATGCCCCATCCTCTGGGTAATTCTCCGGATGTGATCGAGATACTCAGAATCTTCATCGATCAGGAGCACCGCGCACGCGGGGTCTGGCTTGTGTTGCTTCTCACTCGATGGGTTCATGGAATCCTCCCTGAGTCTGCTCAATTCGGCGGCGGACCTCCCCCTCTTGGCGAGGTTTGTCTGCCACTTCGGCTGTCGCGCCGAAGAGCCTGGTCAGCTCCGGTCAGCGACTCTGCCGCCTTCGAAGCAAAAAACTTAATGGACCTTTAACCTTGTAACCCTTCGTTTGACTCGGTCAGAGCCGTCGAATCCTCAAGAGGAAGTGATGGGAAGTGCTGAGCAAGACCGGCGGAGCCCCATAGCAACCTCATAAGCACCGCATCCATGAATGGGAGCTAGAGACACAGGAGGAGGGAGTACACTAGCTGCCAATCCTCCGTTAGTATACTCTTCGAATATCCGCCGTCAAGGACAATTTGTCGCTCAAGCGGCGGAGGCGGGACACGGGATTCGGGGCACGGGGCTCTTTGTGGGGCCGAACGGCGTCGGCCTTGGGCCAGCGCCGCTGGCCCCTACAAGGACACGCGACGTAGCGCGTCTCGCCCGCTGGGGCGTGGGCATCCTGCCCGCGCGTTTCTGGCGGGAGCGGGACGCTCCCGCCACAGCGGGCGCGACGCCCGCGCTATGTCCGAAGGATCTCGGCCTTCACTTTGATTTCGCGCGCCAACCGCAACGGACTTCCTGTCGCTATCGGACATAAAATCGCTTTCGGGGTTTGCGCATCAAAGGGTGCTTGACAAACCGTAGGGGTCAGCGTTAGGATGGAGCTTCAGTAAAAGTCAAATGCGCCGATGAATTTGGTTTGATGCACTAAGCAGGGGGAGACCATGCATTCCCTTCCATTCAGGTGCAGGCACTGGGCAGGGCGGCGGATGACCCTCCAACCCGGCCGTGCGCGCGTGCGTGGGAGGATGACCGCTTGTTTAGGAGCAATTGTCTTGCTGACCGGCGCAATTCAGCTTTACGCGCAGAGTCGGTCGGCAACCACATCCCTGGTATTGCAAGTGCTTCCGGAGGAACTCGTCCAGGTCCAGAACGGCAGCGTGGTGCTCAAGATCCGCCTTGCTCGCGGCGCGACGGCTAGTCTCTGGGAGGCGACATCCTGCACCTCGCCCTCCCCGGACTCGCAGGTCATCATCGCCTCAGGGACATACACCATCCCTCTCAACACGTTGACCCCGACGAGCAGCAATCCCACCTCCAGCACGATGCAGGTTTGCCTGGCGTCCTCCGACGGCGTGCTCAATGATCCCGGCCTGTCGAGATCTCGGCGACCGGCAACGGTTCAGCAGTGAAGGGTCAGACACCCCAGCTTGCGCCCAACGGTGTTTCAGTTGACGTGCCGGACGGAAGGGTGGTGACTACGCGCGCGAGTACAACCACCTTGTCTAATCCGTGACGATCTTCCTCAATCGCGCAGCGGACGGATAAACTCAAGCCCCGCAACTAATTCCTGATTGGTACCGACCGGCCAGGTCCACACTACCCGGCATCGCTCGGGACGCGGGTTCAGTAAAACATCCACAATCTGGCCCGGTTCGATTTGGCCGCGTAATCGGAGTCGAACTCCCAACGATGAAATATCAGTCGTTGACGAGTTCTCGATGCGCCCCCCCTGTCGGTTGTAATGGGTGCGTGCATCGTGAACATCACACGCTTTTCCCGCCGGGTATCTTGATCACGGGTTGACATGGAGTGAAGGCGAAACTATTTTATCCGTCGCGTTGGGTCAAGTGCCTAGGGCGTAGATGAAGCAAGCACCAACTTGCCGTTTCGCGACGGTTGGGTGCAGGAAGATGAGTGCAAGTGGACCCATGCAGGGCTACAGTTCCAGGACACCCTGCAAGATTAGAAAATGCACTTCATGGCGCGCCCTTTCAATATCTCGGAGTTATGCCTTTGACAGACCAACTCTACGTTGGTAACAAACTTGCGGCACATTTACCGACAAGATGCCCGGTGGGAGAAATAACCCAACAAGGGGGAGTCATGTCGCACCAGCGAGAAATTGAATTCGTCAGGGAAACATTAGCACAAGCAGAGATTGCATTAACGAACTACTTCCGAAGCTTTACGTGCGATCCCGAACAGGAAAGACAACTGATGGATGCGGTGAAAACAGCCCAGGAGATATTATTAGAGCTTGAGTTAGCAGACAGGCGGGCAGCCTAGAGATATCCTTCCTGGAGCGAACCTCCCATAATTGTGGTTTCATTACACGAGGCCAAACTCGCCGACGTGAATGTCGATCTCCCCGGTTATAGGGTCGGTAGCCAAAATCTATGTATGGTGATACGTGCCCTCAGTGCGAGAGCATGAATCTTGTTGGGGCGAAGAGGCGCGGTTGGGTGGAGCGGTGGAGTCTTTCTCTGTTTGGGTATGTACCTCTTCGCTGCATGGACTGCAATACACGTTTTACTCCTTCGGCCGTCCCCTCTACTGATTACCCCATTAAGCCAACCCACTTCTAGGACACGCCGCCGCCGCTGCGGCCGCCTGCGCCCGTGCCGGCGTGCCCCACTCCATTGCCGGCGCCACGAGTACCGTGACCAACACCAGGGCGGCTCGCTTTCGTCGAGCCCCCGCGGGCGCCACCCTCCGTGTTACCTTTCACCGCGCCCGCCTGACCGCCGTTTCCCGAGCCAGCGGGTTCAGCCTTGCCGCCTTGCCCGCCAACGTGAATCTCCTGCTGCAAAATCTCCCGCACCGGCTTTACGGCTTCGGGCTTGGTTTTTATCTCGAACTCAACCTGTGGCGGCGCGGTGAAACTCCGGGGTGACACGCGGACGCTGGCCGGCGATGCCAACATGTAACCTTCGGGAAGGGTTCGTGAATCAATCTCAGCTTGGTAGTCGCCCTCGTGCAGGTCATAGAAATAGAAACTCCCGTCCTGGTAGGGGGTGGTATAGCGATTGGTGCCGGCCAGGCGAATCAGGATGTTCTCAATCTGCGCGCCCGAGGGCGCCACGATCTTGCCGGAGAACATGGCCAGGCGGACCACGTTGAAGTCCGCCCGGACGGTGGCTTTCGGGTCGACCATCACGCGCCCTTGGGTGGTCGTGCCCGGCTCATAATCGGTGGGGAGCTGTTCCATGTCGAGCTCCACCTCGTGAGTTCCCTCCGGAACACCCCCAAAATCGTAATGGCCGGTAGCATCCGTGAGGGCGCTGCGATAGTGGTCCAGGCTGACCGCCACGTTCGGCGCCGGCCGCGTCCCCCCTAACGACTGCTCCAGCACCAGCCCCCGCACGCTTCCTACCAGAGGAGCGTGAGCCGCCGTATACTCCTCGATAGATTCTCCCGGCGATCCTTTCCCCCAATGGATTTGCTTGCTGAAACGCAAGAAGACGTTCCATTGATTGTCAGCCGCGATTTGCGAGTTGACCCCCAGGCCGGCGTTCCCGAAGAGGAAAATGTTCTCGGGATTGAGATTCGTCAGGAGGTTGTTGCGGAAGGCCTCAAGGTGCAGCGTCCAGCCGCCCCGGAGGGGCGTGCTCACCCCGGCCAGGCTGCTGGAATAAGCGCTGGTGCTAAAAACGCTTTTGTTCACCAAATCGTTGCCTTTCTCCAGGTAACCATAGGCAGAGATGCGCTTGAAGTTGGTCGTGAGCGACCCGCGGTAAAAGAGCGTATTGGTGTTTTCTGCCGCCTTCGTGTTCTGTTCCCGAATGGCCCCGCCAATCACCAGCCGCCTCCAAACAAAGGTGTCATCGAGTTCCGTGAGCCGCTCCACCTGCGGCAGGGCATTCGAATTCAGGTTCATGTCGATGTAGGAGAGCCGCAGGCTATGCCGTCTCAGCGGGCGCGTGACGTTGAGGTTCAACTGGCGGTTGTTGGAGATGGACTCGCCGGGCAGCGAAGGAGTGAGCTCTGTCAGGCGGAGCGTAGAAAGCGAGACATTGGCGTCAAACTTCCAGGGGAGCAGGAATGAGGCGCCGGAGGTTTCCCCCGAGCTGTGGTAGGTGGGCAGTTGGGGATTGTGCTCGAGGTTATTCGAGTACACGCTGGCAGACCCGTAGAGATCCACCCGCTTGCCGAGCTTGTAGTGCCCATCCACGTAGGGCCCCTTCCGGTCACCCACGAACGTACCCAGCATGGGGAGATACGTGGTGCTTTGCAGGGCGTAATTGGCGCGGAAGCTGAACTTGTCCGTCTCCCAGTCCGGACCCAGAAGCAACGAAAGCGGTTTTTGCCTCACCGGTGAGGGGTTGAAGCTGGAAGCCGAGCTGACGTTTGCTTCCGTGTATAACTTCCAATGTTTCGTGGCGTGGTAAATCGACTGAAACGCCAAGCCATTCCATTGTTTATAGTTGCGGCCACGGAAAAAGTACGTTGAGTCGGTCGAGAGGACGCTGGAATTCGTCCCCAGGTTCATGTAGCGCACCCCAAATTCCCAGCGCTCGCCTGCCTTTTGCCACATCGACGCGCCCATGACGAGTTGCGGCAACATCACGCGGTAGGGCACGCGAGGCCCACTGAGCAGGGTTTCTTCGCCCACGAAAAACTGGAAACTGCGGTTCTTGCGTCTGACCAGGATTCGCGCCCCACGCCCGGAGAGGTCGGGGGTATAGACGTTCAGGAAGGGGTTCTCCACCATGTTGTAGTGAAATTGAAAGTCGCCGCCGACGAAGTCCCATTTCCAGCCCCAGAGGGGTGCTTGCCGAAGGCCCACAAAGTTCGTCCCGGTGCGGAAACCGTTCCCACCGTAACCTTCCAGGTTGGCATCCAACAGGCCGGTCCCGGGAATGAATTCCTTGAAGTTTAACGCCATCCCGGAGGTATCGAGCAGCGGTTGCCCGTTTCCACCCATGTAGTAGCCCTGGAGGGAAACCTCGGCCTCCCCGGCGCTCTGGGCAGAGCCTTGGCCGGAGAGACACATCAATATAGAAAGCGACAACAGAAGGGCACCCGCAAGAAAGCGGAGAAAAGAGATCCGACGCGAAGAGTCAGAAGCGAGAAAGAAGAAGAATGGGCCGGCTTGGTTCGTAGTCTTCATTCTGACTTCCCACTTCTAACTCCAATACTGTTCACTTTGCTGTGGTCGCTGAATAGGTATGCTGATTGCGGCGAATCCCGCCTTGGACTGCGGTAGCAGCGGCTACCGCCTTCCGCCTTCGGTTCATACGGCAAAGGCACAGGGGCGCGGGAAGAAAGGCGGTAGCTGCTGCTACCGCAGTCCAAGACGCTTCGCGAACGCTTACATGAAAACGTCTGCTATTGGGCCACGGGCGCCGGGGCCGGCGGATCTACCGTCACGTCCGCGGAACCTTCCTGGATCTCGCCCGTGCCGATATCAACATGGGCGCGAAGCTTATAGTGCCCAGGGTCAAGATGCGCCTTGAGTGGGAAGACGAACCTCTGGCTGCGTTCACGCAAGACGGCGAGAGGAGTGAAATCATCCGTCTCCACAACCTGGCCCTTGTCGTCCAAGACCTCGAGTTTGCCCTTAGGACGAAAGTACATCAGCCCCTTGTTCTCCAGCACCACCACGGCCTGCCACCCCGCTTCCTTCGAGTCCTTTGACGGGGGAATGGCTTCGAGCTTGAATTCTTTCAGCCCGCCCCGAACCGGAGGCGAACCGGCCACAACATAGATCGCGCCAACGATTCGGACCGCCATGCGCATGCCAATTCCTGCGGTTGCTTCCTCGGCGGCGGGGAGCGTCGTGAACCCGGCGGCGCAGTTATAGCTGCCCTCGGCAACGTCCGCGGGCGTCCGCACCGTGTAGCGCACGTTCACGAACCCACCGTTTTCAAGGTCGATCTCCATAGGATTCAAGCTCAGCCATTTCTTGCAGGAGTACGCAGCCTCCTGGGGCAAGTCGCGCTCAAACTGCGGCTGAGTCTGGTTGTCGATATTGAAATCCAGAACCTCCGCCCGCACGCGCGTCTTGGCGCCCGATTGGCTGCCCAGTTTGAGCGACCCCGAATATTGCTGCCCGGGCACCATGTGGATCTCTACCCGCATTGGCGCCAGCCCTAAGCCCAATTGCGCCCGCGCCGGGACCGCTGCCCCGAGCGCGAGGAGGGCCAGGAGAATGACTACGGTTCGGAATAGTAGTACTGCACGGTGTTTTGACATGTTGCTCCTACGCTGTAGTTCCAGGCGTCCTGGAACGTATAAGTGATGTTAAAGCTAGCCGTATTGTGATTCCCACTTCCAGTTGCCACCGTCGTACCCGCGGCGGCGTTGGTCAACGCCCCGGCAGCGGCGCAGCTGACGCCGCTGGCATTTCCGCAAGTCAGGGCAATGGAGCTCGCCGGGGGTGTGTTGCAGCCGGTAAAATTCGCGGCGCCCGCCACGGCATAGATATGGAAAGCTGCAGGGCTACCCGTGACCTTGAAGCTGACTGCTGTCGTCGCGTTTGTCTGTGTGCCGTCGGGCGTGGCCGAGGTTAAGGTGATGGCGGTCGGCGTCACATTGCCGTTGCTGACGGTCAAAGGAACCACGCTTTTCCGCGCTTCTTCCGAACGCATGACCGGGGTGGGCCGACGTGGGCCTGTCCGTTTTTGCGCCCACGCCAACCCACTGAGGAGCAGGGTCGCCCCTGCCAGCATCAACATCATCAATTTGCGCATCCCGGCCTCCTTCCCTCAGCCCGCTACGTTGCACTGATGGTATAGGTGATCGTTGCCGTGTAGGCGCCAACCGCGTATACAGGATCGTTGGTCAAAGACCAGGCTACCGAAGCGCTGTTCCCCGCGTATGTGGAATGAGCATTGTTCCCAAAGGTGGCAACGGGGGTCAGGGTAGAACTGGTGGAAGCCGTCTGAGCTGCGGCAGCCGTTCCCGGGCTGCTCACGGTGGAGACGTAGGTCAGCGCGTCGCCGGAGGTGGGGGGAGTGCCGACGGACGGGCCGCCCGAGCCTGCGAAGTCGGTCGAGACTCGCAAGCCAATGGTGCCGGTTCCGCTGCTGGAGGTGCGGATATAGTAAGTGAGGGAGGTCGTGCCGGTATACGGTTGGAAGTTGATCCCGGACCCGGACTCGGTTAGGGTTGTGGTCGCCGTATTGACGACCAAACCCGCTTCGGCCGCCACGTTAAGGGAGAGTGTGCCTGTCGGGCTGGTGGTGCCCAACTGCGCAAACGCCGTAGATGCCGCGACAAGCAGGACTGCCGCCAGAACTAAAATTCTCTTCATAGTGTTGTCTCCTTATATTTTGAATTTGTCAGCTTACGCTGATTTCGGACTTTTCAACTTGCACTGATCGTGAAAGTTACAACTGCCGAGTAGGCCCCGGTCTTATACTTAGGGTCGTTGGTTAAGGTCCAGGCGACCGACGCGCTGTTCCCACCGATGAGGGAACGATTGTCGGTCCCAAAAGTAGCCACACTTGTTTGCGCCGTTGTTGAGGAGGTTGTGGGGCTTGTGCAAGCAGTGGCCGTCCCGTTGTTGCCCGGGTTGGCGACGGTGCAACTATAGTTGAGCGCGTCGCCGGTCGTGGGCGGGGTGGCCACCGAGGGGCCGCCAGCCGGGGCGAAGTCGGTTGTAACCTGCAACTTAATGAAGCCACTCCCCCCGGACTGCGTCGTCCGGATGAAGTACGTCAAGCTGGTTGTGCCCGTGTAGGAGCTGAAATTGGTTCCCGTCGCCGTGAGATTTGTGGTAGCGCCGACGGTCAAAGCCGCCTCGGCGCCAACCGTAACGTTAACGGTGGTCGTCCCCGTGGTCGTGCCCGCCTGCGCGCTGGCCATAGTCGCCGTCAGCAGGAGTACAGCGGCTGGGAGATATAAGGTTTTCTTCATAGTTGGGTCTCCGTTTCCACATTTTTAAGTCGCACTGATGGTCCAGGTTAAAGTTGCCGAATAACTCCCCGTCTTGTACTTGGGGTCGTCCGTTAGTTTCAAGCTGACGCTTACACTGTTGGTGGCGGCGTTGTTACAGGGGGTGCCCGCGCCCGTGCAGGCCCCGGCCGGGATGGTGACAACCGTCGTAGCCGTTTTCGTGCTCACCGTCTGGGTACCGGAGCAATTGGTGCCTAATGTCGCCCCGCTGCACGTATAGGTCAGCGCGTCACCCGTTGTGGGCGGGGTCCCGATGCACGGCCCGCCGGACGAGCAAGTGAAATCCGTCGTCGCCTTGACAGTAATCGTTCCGCCGCCCGATGAAGCTGTGGTCCGTGCCCGGTAATTGAGAGTGACGCCCCCGGTGAAGGCGCTGAAGGTGGCCCCCGCGTGGGTGAGAGTTACCGACGCGGGAAGGCTATAAAGGAGTCCGGCAGGTTCCAGATTGAGAGTCAAGGTCTGGAGCTGTGCGTAGGAACCCACCGGCGCCAGGACCAGAACCAACCCGCCAAGACCGTAGGTAAAAACCCGCTGTAGGACCTGCTTACCAATCCACATCAGGGACATGCCACCTTAAGAAGCCGCAGTTGAATTTTGACAATGACATTCCTGCCAAAGGGGCCCAACAACCTTAACCGCACACGGAACGCCTCTCGCCGAGGGATCTCAAAACCCACAGCTACACGCTTGACCGCCGATGCCGGCCACAACTCAGATTCGAGTCAGACTGACAAGCTTATGATTTCCAGGCGTGCCCAGAGACGCGCCCTGGGTCTTCACACCGTTCTGTTCTGGAGGCACGAAAACTGAAGTTGATTCAGAGCTCGCGCGTCCCTTGCCCCCTTACTGGTCCCCAGGCGCGAGGAACTACTTTTCGCGGGGAAGGGCCCAGTATGTTGATTTCCATCTTCTGACAAGTACGAAAGGCATTTATTTCCTGATAACAGATTATCCAAAAGTGGACAATATGTCTGTGTCAGATTATGCTGTGACATTGTTCGGACCTGCATAAAATGCCGCTTCCGTGCTTGTCGCATGGGCCTGAACTCGGTCTCCATGCTGTACTGTGGAGCAATTTATAGAGTTGTTTAATAATTCACAATAGTACAGACGTACTAGGACTAGAGTTATTAATACTACACTTATATTGCCTCTATTTACTATTACCATTTATACGATGTAATTCGAGCGGATAACAACCCAAAATGGCCGTAAAGAATAGCTTTTCATCCAAAACAGTAGAAGATGTGAGGGGAAATCGCAGGCCTGTCGCGCGCAGCATCGTGTGATCGTAATCCCGAATGAAGGGGCGATTGATCGGATCGGACAACGAGCGCTTTACTGTATTTTCCGATCGCCGGCGGATCATCGGACATAATATCCTCTTCACGGCATTTTTCTGGTAGAGGATTTGGCAATGAATGAAGCGTGTGCCCGAAGATTTTTTGACGAAGAACCGGGACGAAAGGGACATAATGTCGAAAAAGATAGATGGAGCGCTTGGTTATTCACGGGCATTAGCGGGGATTAGCGGTTTATCCACAATAGGAGCCGTCGTACCAGATCCTGAATCCTAAATCCTGAGTTCCTCGCGGGACCGCACGGGACAGCACGTGACAGCATGCTGACCAACATCGACCTGTGTGAGGCAGTACAAATGCCGAGCCCATGGTGAGCGCTCCGTTTGCTCGGCCGCCCCGTCAATGGGCGTCATGACGGACGTCGTCCCACTTCTATCTCGGGGGTTGAACTCTCCCAAACAAAAAAAATTCAATTGCGCGGCCGGCGACGTGGATTTTTTCTTGACAAGCTTTACCGATTCGCCGCATGTTACGCGATAACACACCGGCCGACAGCACAGAGTTCTTGCAAGCCTTCGCGAGCTGCTCGACCTACGGAGAAACCAGGTTGAAACAGTCCTTGCTTCCACGCTTTCTGTTAATCATCGTGTACGTTCTCGCGGCCGCCGGCGGCCTTTGGGCGCAGACCACGGGGACGATTCGCGGCACGGTGCAGGACCCTTCCGGCGCGATTGTCCCCGGCGCTCAGGTTGCGGCGATTTTGACGCAGGCCTATGTCAATCGCACGACGCAAGCCAATGCCGAAGGCCAATATGTTTTACCCGCCCTTCCCGTGGGCCTATACACCGTGGTGGTGAAGGCGCCGGGGTTTCAAGAGTACCGGCAATCGGATGTGGAAGTTGAAATCGGCCACGTGACCCTTGCCAACGTGAGCCTGGAGCTGGGTACGCTGGCGCAAGTGATCACGGCGGAGGCGCAAGCGCCACTGGTCGAAACCACCAGCACGCAAATGGGCGCCGTAGTGTCCGAGCGCATGGTGACGGAGCTTCCCCTGAATGCGCGCGACACTTACCAGTTGCTCCAGTTGCAGCCGGGAGTACAGTCGCAATTGGGCTCCGACCTGTTCTACGGCAGCGACCAGGCGGGTGTGGTCTCCGTAAATGGCGGCCGCGGGCGGTCCAACAATTACACCGTGAACGGTGGAGACGCCAACGACCAGTTCGCCAATCTTCCCGCCATTCAGCCCTCGCCGGACTCCATCGAGGAATTCCGGGTGATGACCAGCACGTTCGACGCGGAGTTCGGCCGCAATTCCGGCTCGGTCGTGAACGTCGTCACCAAGTCGGGCAGCAACACGGTGCACGGGAATCTCTACGAGTTTCTGCGCAACCAGCACCTGAACGCGCGCAACTTTTTTGAAGGTCCGCGACCCGACTTCAAACAGAACCAGTTTGGCGGCACGCTCGGTGGGCCCATCAAGCGGGATCAGTCCTTTTACTTCCTGTCATACGAAGGGCGGCGCATCCACCAGGGAATACCTTCCGCCACAGTGGCGGTGCCGACGGAAGCCGAGCGGCAAGGGGATTTTTCCGCCGGCCCCGCATTCAGCGGCACTCTGACGGATGACTTCCTTGCCCAAACCCTTAGCGCACGGCCGGGCTGCGCTGCGGCAGTGCTAGGGAACCTCGGGTCGAGTATCTCGTCGGGAACAGCTTATGCGTCAATCTTCCCCGGCAACATCATTCCGGCAGGCTGCCTTGACCCCACGGCGGCGGATTTGATGAACCAATTCGTGCCCCTGCCCAACTCCGCCGGCCTCTATTACCAAGCCTCGCCGCTCGAGCGCAACCGCGGGGACCAGGGAACCATTCGCATCGACCAAAAGATCTCAGAACACCAGCAATTTAATGCCTACTACTACTTCGATGACGATTACCTTGAAAAACCCTTCGCGAAGTTCGAGGCGGGCGGCGCGGCCCTGCCGGGCTTCGGTGACCTGACCAACGAACGCTTTCAGCAAATCAACTTGACGCACACCTGGGCGTCCGGGTCCACTGCGGTGAATGAGTTCCGGTTTTCCTTTTTCCGGGAGGGCCAGGAAAGATTTCTCCACCCACAGCGAACCAATTTGGTGCAGGACTCCTGCGTGACCGTTCCCGCTGCACAATGCTTTAGCGATCCCAGTAATCCCAGTTTGGGCATAACGCCAAACCTGGGCGCCGGCCACGAAGGCGTGCCTTTTGTCATCGTGTCGGGCGGGTTTTCCATCGGCAACAATCTGGAAGGCGAGCTGCCGCAGTTCGGCAACACTTTCCAGGCGGCGGACAATCTCAGCAAGGTCAGGGGCAACCACACCTTGAAATTTGGGGCTGACGTGCGCCGCCAGCAGTTTGACCAGACACTCTATTTTGCCACCAATGGGAATGAAAACTTTTTCGGGGGTGGACCGAACGACGTGGGGTATTCGGACCTCATTCCCAATTACCTGTTGGGGCTTCCCGATAACTACCTGCAAGGTTCCGCACAGAAGGAATACGTTCGCGCCACGGCCTTTTATCTTTACGCGGAGGATAGCTGGAAACTGCGGCATAACTTGACGCTGAACTATGGCTTGCGTTGGGAATTGAACACTCCCATCGCCGACGTCAGGGAACGCACGCAGACCTTCCGGCCCGGCCAGAACACCAACGTCTTCCCTTGCCAGCTTGCCGCGGATAACCCGTTGGTGGCGGTGTTCGGTACCAACGATTGCGGCCCCGGCAGCGCGGGCGAATCTGTGTTCCCAGAAGGCTTGGTCATACCGGGAGACCCGGGCGTTCCAAAGGGTCTCACGCAGACTTACTACAAATCATTCGCGCCACGGCTGGGCCTCGCATGGAGTCCGGGGTGGAGTGGCAGATGGGGGAAGGTGCTGACCGGTGGTCCGGATAAAACCAGCATTCGCATGGGCTGGGGGATGTTCTATAACCCCATCGAGCAGTTGGTTTTGGAACAATTCAACGGCGAGCCACCCTTTGGCGGAAGCACCAATCTTTCGAACAACTTGTTCAATACGCCATTCCAGGGCCAGGATGGAACAGTTAGCCCCAACCCTTTCAACGGAATCCTGAATCCGCAGCGCGGCCAGCCCGTGGATTTCTCCCAGTTCCGGCCCATCGAGCTCTATGGCCAGTTTCAGCCCAATCTTCGATCCCAATACTCCGATCAGTATAACTTCAATGTCCAACGACAGGTGACCCCCACTCTGCTCCTTGAGGTCGCCTACGTTGGCTCCCAGGGACATCGATTGCTGGCAACCCACGATCTGAATTACTCCGATCCCCAAACGTGCCTGGACTTGAGCCAGATCGCTACCATGACGGGCCAAACCGGCATCGATTGTGGCCCCTTCGCCGAAGACAGCGAGTTCTACATCCCAGCCGGAACCATCCCGGCCGGAGTGACGCTACATCTGCCCTATGGTTCGGTGCCTTCCGTCACCGGCCCCAACGCGAGCGATATCACGCTGGTGGGCTTGCGGAAATACTCCTCGCCATTCTGCCAGCCGACGACAGGCACAGGATGTCCCCCAGACGGGGTGCCGGTTTACTCCAGCATCTTTGCGGAAGACACCATTGCGAATTCAAATTACAACTCCTTGCAGGTGCAGGTGGAGAAGCGCTTCTCCCGAGGCATGGAATTCCACGCTGCATACACCTGGAGCAAGTCTTTTGATGAAGCTTCCAGCTTCGAAAATGTGCTTAACCCCATCGATTTCCGCCGGAGTTACGCGCTGTCGCTATTCGACGCGCGGAACCGGTTGGTTTACAGCTACTTGTGGCAACTGCCGATTCCTGTAAGACACGGCTTCGCCGGCAAGTTTGTGAACGGCTGGGCCTTCTCGGGGATCACCACATTTCAGACCGGTTTTCCCATTCGCATAACCTCCTCGGACGACCTGGAGCTGATGAATAGCTACGATTTCGAGTTGCCAGGACAGCCTGATATGGTCAAGCCCTTCCAGGCGATCAACCCCCGCGGGCAGAATAATCTCTTCTTTGATCCGTCGACTTTCCAACCGCAGGCCTTGGGTACCATTGGCAGCGCGCCGCGGTCGGTTTGCTGCGGACCGGGTATCAACAATTTTGATGTTGGAATGCATAAGGACACTCAACTTACGGAACAAACGCGCTTGGAATTCCGCGGCGAGTTTTTCAATATCGTGAACCACGCCCAATTCATAGCTCCGGACGGCAACATTTCGGACGGCGCCTCCTTCGGTCGCGTTATGCAGGCGCGCGATCCGCGGCTGGTGCAGTTCGCTCTGAAGCTCTTTTTCTGATGCCTTCGGCCGGCTAGGCACGCAGTCCAACGTCAAGATGCGGGAGGCGATCAGCAGCCCAGATTAATACCGCTGGTTCAAGTTCATGCTGGTGGAGTAACCGCAATTCCCTTTATAATCAGAAGATCGTCTGCCATGAGGACAGACCAAATAAGATGAAGCTGGGCATAAGCTCCTACACGTTCCCTTGGGCCATCGGCCTTCCAGACGCCACACCTAGCCAACCACTCAAGCCGTTGCAACTGCTGGAGAGAGCTCAGGCGCTTGGCGTGGGCATGGTCCAATTCGGACCGAATATGCCACTCGACAAACTCCCCGAGAGGGAATTGCGCGATTTGGTGAAACAAGCGAACTCCTGGAAGATTGACCTGGAAGTGGCAACGGAGGGGATTGACCCGGGGCGCGTGCGGGAACAAATAAAGCTTGCCAAACGCATTGACGCCATTCTTCTGAAAACAACGCCGGAGCACCCGGTTGGGCAGATTCCAATGCGGACCGAGATTTCGAATTGTTTGCGCGCCATCGCGGGTGACCTCGCGAGTGAGAAAATCAGCCTGGCGATCGACAACAGCCGCATCCCCGCCCAGGAACTCAACGAACTTCTTGGCGCCATCCGCAGCCCCTGGCTGGGGGCAGCCATCGACACAGCCAACCCTTTGGCGCTCCCCCAGGGATGGCAAATCTCCGTCCGGGTTTTGGGTCATCGCACCTTGAGTCTTCAAATCAAGGATGTGGTCGTCGAGCGGGAAGTGCACGGAATGGGCTTCTCGGTCCGAGGCTGCCCTGTAGGTAAGGGACAACTCAATATTGCCTGGATTGTGGAGTCATTTGCATCGCTTCGAATTGAGCCCTCCGCCATCCTGGAATCCTGGACCCCCATGCAGAAGACCCTTCAGGAAACCATCGATCTTGAGGCTGCATGGGCGAAGCAGGGCGTTGACTACCTCAGGCGTTTCATACCCGAATAGAATTCTCTAATCCAAACAATCGAAAGATGTTTCCTGGTTTATCACACGAAACCGCCCCTCGTGTCATTGACATCTCAGGGTGCGTGTGCTAACAAGAAACAAGGAAGGATTCTCATCAGCATATGGGCGCCGAGGAACTCCAAGCCGCGTGGGACCTGCTCAAGGAGGCCTATCAGTACCAGATGGGCGGGGATTACGATATGGCGGTCGAGCTTTACAAACGCTCGCTGGACCTTCATCCTACGGCGGAGGCCTTCACGTATCTGGGATGGACCTACCGTTACCAGGGTAAGATTGACGATGCCATTGCCGAATGCAAGAAGGCCATCCAGATCGATCCAGAGTTTGGCGTTCCTTACAACGACATCGGCGCGTATTTGATCGAGAAAGGCGAATACGACGAGGCGATTCCCTGGCTTGAGCGTTCACTGCAATCCCGACGGTACGAGTCCTACCATTATCCCCATTACAACTTGGGGCGTGTTTATACGGCAAAGGAACTGTACGGAAAAGCGCGCCACCACTTCGAGCAGGCTCTGAAACTCTCTCCGGACTACGCTTTGGCGAAGGATGGTTTGGCCAAAGTCCGGCACAAGGTTCAATAGTCGGCGCGACCCTCCCCTCAGACTATTCTGGTAATGTCTCAGATTGCGCTACAGGCGGCTTCACGCCGCCGCATGGCGAGGTAAACTCGCCGCTACGTCATCAACCGGAAACATCCCCTCCTTCCCGCAACCCTCCTCGGACCAAAGCCAGTGTGCTATCATGGCGCGTTCAAATTGCGGAGAATCACTCTGGGAGGTTGAGTATGCCGAAAGCCGAGTTGCAGTATCTCACGGATGAGCTCAACAAGCTGCGCGAACAAAAGCTCTTTCAGAAGTTGCGCATCCTGGAAACCGAGCAGCTTCCGGTCTCGCGCTTCGACGGCCATAAGGTCATCAACCTTTCGTCCAACAATTACCTGGGATTGACCACCCATCCCAAGCTTCGGCAGCGCGCCCTGGAGGCGACGGAAAAATGGGGAGTGGGGTCGGGCGCAGTGCGGACGATTGCGGGCACCATGTCGATCCACATGGAGCTTGAGGAAAAGATCGCCCGCTTCAAGCACGTGGAAGCCTCCGTGGTGTTCCAATCGGGATTCACGGCCAATGCCGGGACGGTTTCCGCCATCCTTGGGCGCGATGATGTGATCATTTCCGACGCCCTCAATCACGCTTCCATCATCGACGGCTGCCGGCTATCGCGCGCTGAAATCAAAGTATTCCCGCATAAAGACGTGGAGGCCTGTGAGAATCTCCTGAAGGAGATCGCCGCCCGCAAATGCCATAAGCTCCTGATCACCGACGGCGTGTTCTCCATGGAGGGCGACATCGCTCCGCTGCCGCAACTTGTGGAATTGGCCGAAAAGTATGGGTGCATCATGATGATTGACGACGCGCACTCTTCCGGAGTGCTCGGCCGCAACGGACGCGGCACCGTGGACCACTTCAACCTGCACGGTCGCGTGGATATCCAGGTCGGCACGCTTTCGAAGGCCATCGGCGCGCTCGGCGGCTACGTGTGCGCCTCGCGCGACACTATCGATTTCCTCTATCACCGCGCGCGCCCGTTCCTTTTCTCCACATCCCATCCGCCGTCGGTCGCCGCTACTTGTCTTGCGGCCTTCGAAGTCCTGGAGGAGGAGCCCCAACTTATCGAGCAGCTCTGGGCGAACACGAAATTCCTCAAGGAAGGGCTCAAAAAGCTCGGCTTCAATACCGGCATGAGCGAAACCCCCATCACCCCCATCATTGTGGGTGACGCGGCCCTGGCCCATGAATTCTCCCGGCAACTTTTCGCCGCCGGAGTGTTCGCGCAGGGCATTGGCTTTCCTACCGTGCCGCAAGGCCAGGCGCGCATCCGCACCATCGTCACCGCCACCCACACCAAGGAGGAGTTGACTCAAGCGCTCGCCATCCTTGCCGAGGTGGGGAGAAAGTTGAAGATTATCGAGTAGAGGCCAATGTTGGCGCATTCATGTAGCCGGAGTTTAGCGCAGCGAGGCCGCAAGAGAAAGTCAGAAGGCAAAGTGTAGAAGGCAAAAGTAAGAGTGGCGCAAACTTTACCCGCGCCGCCCGCATCACCCTGCCGAAGCTTGCTTCCCCAGGAATCTCACCTCGAAGTGCGAGGAACCAATGAGCGATAAAAAGTGTATTGCAACGAACCGTCGATCAAGCCGATTGATCTACGCAATCATCGTGTTTTTACTCGCGGTCACCGCCGCCATAGCTCAGAACAAACCGGACCTGCTGAAGAGTGGATTTCAGAATCCACCAGCAGGTGCGCGTCCGCGGGTGTGGTGGCACTGGATGAACGGCAACATCACCAAGGAAGGCATCAAGCTGGACCTGGAGTGGATGCACCGGGTGGGTCTGGGCGGCTTCCAGAATTTTGACGCGGCCTTATCGACGCCGCAGGTGGTGGAAAAGCGCCTGGTTTACATGACCCCGGATTGGAAGGACGCCTTCAAGTACGCGACCATCCTCGCCGATCATCTGGGCCTGGAAGAGGCGATTGCGGGTTCCCCGGGTTGGAGCGAGTCCGGCGGTCCGTGGGTCCCGCCATCTCAGGGAATGAAAAAGTACGTGTGGAGCGAGACCTTCGTCGAAGGCGGCAAGCCGTTTACGGGCACGCTACCTCATCCACCCTCGAACACGGGGGCATTTCAGAACCTGGCGATCCATGATGTTCTCGACGCGCCGGCAGGCTCTCCGGCGATTCCGCAGTTTTATGCCGACGCCGCGGTCATCGCCTACCGCCGGCTGGCAAGCGATGTGCCGCTCGAATCGTTGCACCCCAAGATGACGGCCAGCGCCGGCGCCCCTGACGCGGCGAAGCTCACTGACGGAGACCTGCAAACAACCGCCAAGCTGCCCATTCCCCCGGTCGGCGAAAGTGCCTGGATCCAATACGAATTCGCTGAGCCCCAAACCTTGCGCGCCATTTCCATCGTGATGAAAGAGATGGGTGGTATTGCATGGCTGTTAGCCGGGATTAGCAGCCCGGAGAAATCCCTCGAGGCGAGCGACGGCGGGCAAAACTTTCGGACCATCGTGAAGCTCACGGAGGGTGGCTCTCCCCAGCATACCGTTGCTTTCCCTCCAGTGAAGGCGAAGTTCTTCCGCGTCGTATTCAAGCGGAACCCCCCTCCTCCTTTGCCCTCTTGGGCGGCGGGCATGGACGCCTCTTCGTTCGGGATTAAGAACGCCGCTCCTCCAACCGATTATGAAATCGCCGAGTTGAAGCTGTATCCGGGAGCGCGGGTCAACCGGTTCGAAGAGAAGGCTGCATTTACTCCCATGCCTGACCTCTATCAGTTCGCGACGCCTCCCGACCCGACCGCCGAAGTTGTCGCGAAGTCCGGGGTGGTCGACCTGACGGCGAAGCTGCGCGCAGGCGGTACGCTCGACTGGACACCTCCCGCCGGCGATTGGGTCATTCTCCGTTTCGGTTATTCACTCCTCGGAATCACCAACCATCCGGCCACCCCGGAGGCCACGGGCTTGGAAGTCGATAAGCTGAACCGCACCTATGTGAAAAACTATATGAACGGTTACCTGGATAGTTACAAGCAGACCGTAGGGGCGGACTACATGGGCAAGCGCGGCATCCGCTATGTTATCAACGATAGTTGGGAGGCCGGGTCACAGAACTGGACTGACGACATGATCGCTCAGTTCAAGAAGCGGCGCGGTTATGATCCGCTGCCCTGGATGCCGGTTCTCACCGGGCAGGTGGTGGAAAGCGCCGAATCGAGCGACCGGTTCCTGTGGGACTTTCGCAAGACCATTGGCGATTTAATCGCCGACGAGCATTACGGCCAGGTGGAGGCATCGCTGCATGAGCGGGGCATGGGCCATTACGGCGAGTCGCACGAGTCAGGGCGCGCCTTTGTCGCGGATGGCATGGAAGTCAAGAAGTTCAACGAAGTGCCGATGAGCGCCATGTGGACGCAGCGGCCGGGGGTGAACTACGAGCGATATAATTACAATGCCGACGATCGCGAATCGGCATCGGTGGCACATATCTACGGGCAGAACTTGGCTGCGGCCGAGTCCATGACCGCCGCGGAGGCGCCCTGGGCGTGGTCGCCGGCTACGCTGAAGCCCACGGCGGACATGGAACTGCTGAATGGGATCAACCGCTTTGTCATTCACGAGTCGGCACACCAACCGCTGGTGGGTAAGGCGCCGGGAATGACCCTGGGACCCTATGGGCAGTGGTTCAACCGCAACGAAACCTGGGCGGAAGAGGCGGGTCCGTGGGTTGACTACATCGCACGCAGCAGCTATCTGCTTCAGCAGGGGCACTTCGGCGCGGACCTGGTTTACTTCTACGGCGAAGACTCAAACCTCACGGCGATTTTCGAGAACAAGGCTCCCGATGTTCCGGCGGGCTACGGATTCGACTACATCAACGCCGACGGCTTGATTCACATGCTGAAGGCGATGAATGGACGAATTACCACCAAGAGCGGCATGAGCTACCAGGTGCTGGGGCTTGATCCCTACAGTAAACACATGTCGTTGCCCGTGCTGCGCGCCATTCACCAACTGGTGGAGGATGGCGCCGTCGTTGCCGGCCCGAAGCCGACTGACGATCCCAGCCTCGCCGACGATCAGGCGGAATTCCACAAGTTGAACGATGAACTGTTTGGCGACGGCGCCGCCGTGCATAAGGTTGGCAAAGGCACAGTGTATGCGGGCCAGAGTCTGACGGATGTCTTCAATGCCTTGAAAGTGGCGCCGGACTTCGACTACACCAAGCCGGAGAGCGACACGCGGATTTTGTTTGCGCATCGCCGCCTTGCGGATGGCGATCTGTACTTTGTGGATAACCGCAACGACCGCGATGAGACGGTGGATGCGACCTTCCGCGTGACCGGCAAGGCGCCGGAACTCTGGCATCCCGAGACGGGCAGTTCGGAGCCTGCGTCTTACCGCATCGCGGACGGCCGCACCACTGTGCCGCTTCACCTCGAGCCCTGGGGGACAGTGTTTGTGGTGTTTCGAACGCCGACGAAGGCAACATCGAGGACGTTGCCTAAAATTGTGGAGACGGAACTTGCGACGGTGGATGGCGCGTGGAAGGTGAGCTTCGAGGCAGGGCGTGGCGCGCCGGACTCCATTACGCTGGACAAGCTGATCTCGTGGAGCGATAGCGCGGATGCGGGCGTGAAGTACTTCTCCGGCGCCGGAACCTACAGCCAGACGATTCAGGCCTCGCCCGATTGGTTCAAGAAGGGCGCGAAGCTGTGGATCGATCTCGGCGACGTGAAGAATCTGGCGGAGGTTACGGTGAACGGTAAGTCGCTGGGCATCGTGTGGCACACGCCTTACCGCGTCGATGCCACGAGCGCGCTGAAGCCTGGCTCGAACGAGGTGATGATCAAGGTGATCAACGCGTGGGTGAACCGGCTGATCGGCGATCAACAACCGGACGCCACGACGAAATACACGTTCGCCGATGTGAAGCCTTACAAGGCGAACTCGCCGTTGCTGCCTTCGGGACTTCTCGGGCCCGTGCGCCTCTATTCCGATGTCCGGCAGTAGCGAGAGCAAGAAGCGCCCAGCACCTGGAAGACACTGACTAATTTGCACGACGCGCCTCGAAGCCCATGTAGCGGGCGGCATCATGTAGCCCAATTAGATAGCCTCTGGTGAATGGCGATAGTGACAATCTGGCCCTGCGCCAGCCACAATGAACGGCGTTCTCAGGTTACGTCCGATTGCTTGTAAGTGGATTTGTTTTCAGTATGTTCTCAGGTTTGGGAGGGAAAAATCGCATTTTCGGCCCTTTGTTTTCAATAAGTTGTCAGGTTTGGGCGCATTTTCCCCGGACGGGCATTAAGTCCCTGCATTATTGGTACGTCTTGTCCACCTGCCTCGCCGTTGGCGAATGGACCTCCATCCGACGCGAACTTGAACCTTCGGGAATCACCCGTCTCTATTTCCACATGGTTATTGTTTCACAAGTACTCAATCTTGTCAAGAGAAAAGTGAAGCGTGCTTCATGTGCCGTCCGGCACTCCATACGGGCTCCAGATTCTGAGATGAAAAAGCCGGCTAAGGCTTGGCATGCGGCGGAGCCGCGGCGGGAAACTCGATTTCAACCTTGAACTTTATCCAGTGAATCGCTCCGAGGTCTTGGGCGGGGCCGGAGTCATGCCCGGGAGTAATCTTTGAGTCCATAATCCACAGCCGTCCCTTTCCCAAGGGGGACGACCCCAGCTTTGCCCGAGCTTCGTCCACCTCCTTCTCTGAGGCATCGGAGCCGTAGATGACCAAATCCACCCGTTTGCTTTCCGTCTTAAAGTCGACGCAATTCAGCACAAAATTGAACTCCCGCGGCGAAACACGCACTGCTTCCTGAGCGGTGGTGCCGTAGGAAGTGTCGAGGTAACGGATGTTCTGGAAATGGTACGGCGGCGTCACCACCCAGAGAAAGTCATCACACTCAGGGTCAGTAGGTTTGCCTTGCGGTGAGACTTCAAGGGTCCAACCGGTGATGTCGTCTCCCCACGAGGACGGCATCAACACGAAGTCGAGTCCATGACCGATGCTTTTGCGGAACGTCTGCCCCTCCGTGACTTCCCCAACAATGGTAACCGAACGATCTTGTGAGGCTGCGCTGAGACTTGATAGCGCGAAGCAAACCAGCCACAAGATGGCCACTCTCCTCATCCTCACCTCAAGCGTGCGACTCGGGGTCACTGTGTGCGCGTTGCCGAAGCCACCTCAGGCGGAAATGTCGGCGAGTTGATGAATACGGCGGACGTGGATTTGATTCTCACGCTTCCGAGCTTGCGCAATGTCGTAGGAGGCTTGCATACGCAGGAGGGTGTCCATCTTAACCCCGAAGGCCTTTTCAATGCGGAGCGCCATATTCCCGGAAAGGCTGGCCTTGCCGTTGAGCAAGCTTGACAGTGTCGGGCGGGAAACCCGAAGTGCCGATGCTGCCGCCGTCACCGACAGACCGACGGGTTCAATGATCTCCGTCCGAATGAAATCCCCGGGATGGGGTGGGTTCTTCATAGGCATGGCGATTACTTCCTCCGTCCTCAATGGTAGTCTTCCAAATTCACGGGGAATTCGATTCATCTTAGTGAAAGGGGGAAATCAGTTATCGGGTCTCTCGGACTTGCCAAACGATTTGAGAATGACGCGGACGGTTTGCACGGCTTCCTTGCCTGTCTCCGCGTTGACGGTGACGATATCCACATCGCCGGTCAGGTGCAGATAATCCGCTTCCTTCTCCCCGTGACCTTTGCCGCGTTCCACCGTTCCGGAAAAGCGGTAAAACTTCCCATGAATCTTATTGGTGCGAAATTCCACGTGGGCCTTCTTGCGGAATCCTTCCAGAATGTCGTAGCTCAAAAGGTCGTCTGACTCCTCTGCCGGTTGAGCGACCTCGACATATCCTTTGAGCCTGCCCTCCTCGTCGAGGATCGCGAGCGTGTCGTCGGCAGAAAGGAAGTGATATTTCGCCGTCATGTCATCGACGCGTTCGTTGTCATCCTGCGCTTCGAGGTGGCGAGCCGAAAACATGACGGCCGCCAGGATTCCCGCACAGGCGATCGCCGCCAAGATTATTGACCCTCGTAGAAACCGCCATGGGGTTCCTTCCCCACCTGCTTGAACCATAGGCCTAACGCACCCTCTCCGGCGGGCGGCCTCGCATACCGCGCACCCGTCCGATCCGTGCCCACAACTCCGACCAGTTTATTCTCACTCTGATGAGACGGCAAGCAACCCCTTAGCTGGGCAGGTTATTCGATCACCTGGTGATAACGGGCGGCCAATAGGCAGGGATCACCAAAAACACGAGGATTATCAGATTTGTCACGGCCAACCCGCCCAGAGTTAACCTCGTACTAGACTCTGACCAGGAGCGCCGAGATTCCAATCCAAGTCCGAGCAAAAGAGCTAGGGCGGGCAAGCTTGGAAGCATATAGCGTCCCTGTGGTTGCGCCATGGATAAGTTTGTGTGGATGACAGCCATCAGGTTCAGCACGATTGCGCTGGAAATAATGGCGGAGAGACGGAAATCGATCCGGCGCTGCCAGACTCCCCCCATCCAACACGCGCCCGCGCTGACCAGCGCGATCGTATAGACCAGGTATGCCAAACCGGGCAAGAACAAATTCATCCAGCCAAAGGTCCCGATAAAAGACGTAATGAAGTGATAGGGAAAGTAGAAACGGAAGTATTTCAAGCCAAAGGAATGTTTGCGTACGAACCCACTTCCCATCGTAAACATGGCGTTTTGGGCAAGAAACTCGCCGTACACGTGGTGGTTCCGGATCAGCCAGGGGGCGACGATCACCAGCATGATGGCGCCGAGCACACCCGCGCGCAGGAGTTTGGCGCGCCAAGTGGCTTTCTCGGAAATTAAGGCCAACAGAAGTGGCACGGGCAGGACAATGGCGTTGATCTTGCTCAAGAATGCGCCCGCTATTGCCAGCGCAGCGAATATTCCTATTCCCCATGTGAAACCGCGCTTGATCACTCGGACGATCAGGTAGAGGGCAAGAGCGGAGAGCATCGTCATCAGCGCGTCATTGCTGAGGTTCATGCCTCGAAAGGTGAACATCGGCCAGAAAGCCATCAGACCACCGACCAACAAACCCGTCCACGGACTTCCAGACGCCTCCGTGCCGGCCAGAGCGCAGAACCAGAGGGATAAGGCCGAGATCAAGACATTTATGAGCCGGGCGGCACGGAAGGGCCAATAGAGTCCCAAATCTCCAGAGGCATTCTGATATACCCTCGGCGGGAAGAGAAAATACCTCCTGCCATATTCTGGTCCCACATAGCCAATGGGAGGCAATCCTACGTCCACCGCGAGGGGGGCGATGAGCAAGTAATACAAGGGCGGCGAAGCGGCTTCCGGGAAACTTGGCCCCTCGAGAGGCAAGGTACGTTTCTGACGCAAATAGTTCGCATACTGCCAGTGAGCCGGCTCATCTGGCGCCTCAAACACCGGGACCGCGAACGACCAAGCCACCATCAACGCAGCCGAGGCCAGCAGCATTACCGTCAAGTTCTTGCGTACAGCTCGGGTTGTCGCACCGCTGCGGAGGTTTGAAATGGGTGCACTTATCGGAGCGTTGGTGGCCATATTCTGAATGTTTCTAGCTAGCTTGCGGCTTTCACGAAGCCAAGCTTAGTTCACCATGCAGGATATAACGCTTCTCATCCAATAGGAAGCCACGATGCCTGAAGATTCAATTGGATTCATGGTGTTGCCGGGGCGGGCGAGGGAGTCCCCTGGTCCGGCAGATGAGGATAGGGAGTTAACCGGGGAGGCGCAAGGTCCGGTTCCGCCAGCCAGACGCGTCGGTGCGGAAAGTAGCGGATTAACTCGACATTTCCGGAGTCATCCATGTCACGCGCCCACACGATTTTTGCGGCGTCAATATCTGCTCTGTTATACACCCATTCATTCGTTGAATTATGATATTGATTGTACCGCACGATGGCGAGCTGGTCTCCCGGCAGCGCCTCAAGTTGCGCCACGGCCCTGGCACGGTCCAGGTTCTGAAAATGCTCGGATTCCCAGGTGTGCCTCCATTCGACGGGGGTGGGAATGTGCAACTGGGGCGCAAAGGCGCGCAGCAGGAACAACAGGACGCACATGGCCGGGATCCCCCGCACCAACCCCAGCCCGGCAGGTTTTCCCCGCCACCGCCACAGCCGCAGGTACCGCATGGATTGCAAAACCAGCGCATAAATCGCTGCGGTTGCAGGCGCGGCGTATTGCGCGAGAAAATAAACGGGCAACGCGAGGCCGATGAAGGTGGCGCCGCAAACCGCGACTAAAAAGCCAGTCTTGCCGGTGACCGACTTGCGGAGAAACTCCCGGCGGTTGATGACCAACATAACCAGCAGGGGCAGTGCGAGCAGCGGCCCCAGGTAGAAACGGTAGATCTCCGAGACCTTCGTCACTAATAGATCGAAGGGAGCCCTTCGGGCATGATAGTAATCATACATCAGCCATTCATGCAGATAAAAGTGCTCCATCACCGGATGGTGATACACGTGCCTGAGGTTTAGAGGCAGCCAAGGAAAATACGGCGCCGCGATGTAGGTGTCGAGATTGACCTGGTAAGGAATGCGAAAGGGGCTGCCCGTAACCCTCCAAAGAAAGTAGCCCATTCCCACCGCCGTGGCGGCCAGAATCAGGCCCAAGGGCAGGACAATTCGTGGAATCAATTCTCGCCAGGATGGGCGGCCCTTCCCCAGAATCCACACCAAAGCCACAATCCCGATTGGGATGCCGAAGAACAAGCTCTCGTAGGGCCGCGTGTTGGCCAGAAGGGCCAAACCCACGCCAAGGAAAACAGCATCCCTCGTGCGCCGGTGGTGCTTGATTCTGGGTAGCGCTCCCAGGACAAGCGCTCCGCCAATCGCCGCCAAAGCTCCTCCACAATAGCTGTTCACCCAATAGGTGAAGCTGGCAATTCGCACAATGGCCAGCGACCCACCCAGCAGCGCCCAACCCGGCGGCAGCCATCCTTGCAACATCCAACAAATCGCCGCGCACATGACGCCCGCGCTGAGCCATATGCCGACCCAGGGGCTTCCCGTAAGGACCTGGCCCAAAGCCATGACCAAGCCCTGGGCGGCATAGTACATCGACATGTAGGTGGGTTTTTGATTGATGTGGATACTCTCAAAGTGAATCCACATCGGGTGAGTTGGATTCGCCAGGCGTCCGTGCGCGAAGGTATCCGCTGCCAGGAGATAGCTAAAGTCATCATGAAATCCCGGCTGGGGAGCCGGCACGTTGGGCAGCAGGGCAGCGCGGATCGCCAATGCCAGAACGCCCACCACAAGGACGGCAAGGGTACGCCTCGTTGCCAAACGGCCCAGGTAATGTTCCGCGGCCTGAAACCACCGGGAGGGGAAGCTGCGAAGATAGGCCGCACCCAAGATCAGGATGGCCACCAGAATATGCTCGTAGAAAAAGAACATCCAACGCCTCCGCGAGTTCCAGCACGGTCCAAAAAAGTCGTCTCCCCTGTTCTTTCTCGTGCGGGATCGTCTCAGGACTGCCCCTCTCTTGCGGACCCACTCTGCTGGGCAACTTGCGGCAATCGGGCAGCAGTTTAGCATGAAACTTCAACTGCCACCAAAAGCGGTCCGGAGCGGTTGTGGCAGCGTTGATGGTTGTGTGGCGGTCTTCTACCATCTTCTCGCGGCACGCAGAACTCCGCCAAACCAAAAGGTGCGACTCTCGCCGGAGCACGTCCTTCTTGTAGGTTACGACCGGAATACTGTAGATTGAGGTGCCTGTGGCGACGCTGGACCGGATCAACCCGGAAAGTGTCGCTCCGGAGAAGATACCTCACGAGGGTGTTTCCAATTTGTCGGCCTTTATTCGCTCGCGCGCTTGGCTCTTTGGGACGCTAGGCCTGGTGTTCCTGCGCGCGTTACCCAACTTGCGCTATCCCTTAGGTCGGGATCATGCCACCTTCTGCGTGATCGGACAGGGGTTGCTGCGCGGACAACTCCTCTATCGCGATCTCTGGGACAACAAGCCCCCGGGGATTTTCTATATTTATGCGCCGATCGTGAAGATCTTTGGGCCGGTGATGTGGTCCGTGGGTGTGGTTGATATCCTGTGGCTGCTCACCATCTCCTGCTGCATTTTCTATTTTTCCCGCCGCTATTTGGGAACGCCGGGCGCAGCGCTGGCGGTGATCTTCTACGCCTGCCGGCACTGCCGTCAGGGGTATCTGCACGCAGCCCAGCCGGAAGCCTTCCTCATGCTCTGCGTCTTCGCCGCCTGGTTCCTGTTGAGTGGAGGTGACCCCTCACCCTCCCTTGTACCTCAAGCATCCTCCCCACAAGGGAAAGGGAGTGGGCAAGGTTGGACCTGGCGGGTGGTTCGATGCTTTGCGGCAGGTCTGATTTTGGGCGCGGCGTTTTGGCTAAAGTACAACACAGTAGCCTTTTTCCCCTTCGTGGCGCTGTTACCCTTTGTGGATTTCCGCGAACTGGACCGCGGTTCAGCGCGCCTGCGTCTCTTGATTCCTTGGAAAGACTGCCTGGTGCGAGTGCTGATCGTGGTGGTGGGCTTGGTTGTTGCTGTCGCGGCGGTAATAGCCGGGTTTTGGATTTCTGGGGCGTGGCCGGCCATGCGAGAGGTTCAGTTCGAGGTGCTCCCGCGATACGGCTCTACGGCTTTTCATGGGAGCACCGCTTTCCTCCTCTATGCACTCGGCCACACGCAGGAGCATATGGGAATATGGTGGGAAATCATGCCCGCTCTCACCTTGCTGTATGCCTGGAAGCGTCATGAAATGGCTTCGGCGGCTCCCATATTGTTGTTAGCACTTGCCGGATATGTCTCCACCGCAGTGCAAGGGCGTTTTCTTCCCTATTATTTCGAAACTTGTTATCCCTTCTTCGCCATGCTCTGGGCCTATGTCTGTGTGAGTACCTACGAGAGCTTCCTCCAGCTTCAGCGCATTTTTGTGCGACGGCGCTGGGCTTTGGCGCGCGGCTTGTTGTGGGTGGTGTTTGCCAGCCTCGTCTTCTCGCTGCTTCCGGAGGAGAGTGTGCGAATTGTCGAGCAGTACCAGTTAGCGGCGGACTGGTGGCGGGATCCGGAGCTTTCCTACAAACTGTACTGGTTCCAACTACCGGTGGACAAATTCGGGGAACAACTGCGTGTCATTGACTACCTGAAGACGCATTCCGCGCCCCAGGATGAGGTCTACGTTTGGGGAACCGCCCCTCTCATCAATTTCCTGCCGCAGCGGAGAAATCCCAGCCGTTTTGTTTCCAACCTAGGCTTGATTTCCAAGTGGGCGCCGGAAAGCTGGCGACAGGAATTGGTCGAAACGCTCAAGGCAAAGCGTCCCCGGTATATTGTTGTGGGGCGTCACGATTCGGTCGCACCACTAACTTCCTCGCCTCTGGATTCGGAAGAATATCTGCGGGTCTATCCCGCCCTGGCCGGTCTCTTGAATCGCCAATACCGTGTGGAAGTCAATTACGCGGATTTCGAAATCTACGAATTGAAATAGAGTACGGCCAGCGTCGCCAGGGTGAGAAGCGATATGATCACTCCCAGACGTAAACCGCGCTGGCGATAGTCAAAGCGGACTTCGTGAAGGCCGGCCCCGGCATAGACGGCTCGAAAGATCTGGTTGGCGCGGAGCACTGGTACCGGGCGGCCGTCGAGCGTCGCTTGCCAATTAGGATCGTATCGCTCCAGCAAGACGATGTAAGCGGGGCGCGCGAGTTCGGCCCGGAGGGTGACGGAGTTGGGATCGCGATGCGCGATTTCCACTTGCCCGGCGGGCGAGGAGCCCACCACCGGCAGGGGTGGGCCTTGGCTTGCCCCTACCGCAGGCGAGGAGCCGGCGATGGCGGCGAGAATGACCGTGTTGAGCGCGTCAAAATCGGGTGAGGCCAGGTGATCCAAGGTCTCGGCGGAATTCGTCGAGAACTGGGAATTGCCCGCCACGTAAGTCCGGGGAACGAAACACAAGTCCTCATACAAGGCGCTCGGCGTCGGGGAGCCATTGAAGACATCTCCCATCAGCCGCGTGGCCGCCGTGTCGGCGCGCGTGGGCCGAAGAATATACTTCACATTCGTGCGGCCCAGCATGCAATCGACCAGCTCCGGATGCGCGGCTTCGCGACTCTGGTAGAACTCCACGTCATAAAGGTAAGGCGGCAGCGAGCGCTCCAAATCCAGGTTGATGTTTCCTTCCACTTGGTTGAGCATGGCGCCCGTCGCGAGTTGCATCCGGGCTTGCAAGGCTCCCTGCGCCAGGGGGCCGAAATCTGCTGCCTCCGGAATCGACTCAAAATTGATGTAGGTTTGCAGCTTTGGACCGTCACGCGTCTGAAAAAGGGGCCAGAAGGAAGCGACGCGATAGGTTCCGGGAGGATCCTTGAATTCCTTCAAGACCGGGGGCCGATACGTGAAGAAGGTTTTGGGTACCGTTGGGTTCGCGCCGGAGTTCACCACCACCAGTTGGCCGGCCGCTAGCAGAGCGAAGGCATACAATCCCGGTCGCGCCCATGGTTTTCCCTGTTCCAGACCATAGGCCAACACCAGTCCACCCAGGCAAAATCCCGCGAGGCCGGGAAGTTGAAAGCGCAGCATGGTGACGAGGAAATCCGGCATCTGGTGAAGGTTAAAGGGTGTCTCCCCGAGCAAACTCAGCACCCAATGGGTGGGCGACATGATGAGAGCGGGAAGCACCCAAGCCACGGCCAGGATGGCGAGGATACAAGCGAGGACTATCTTGAGAGGCGTCAGCAGCCTGTGCCCATGAGTCCTCCACGGTGAAGCCGGTAAATGCAAAGCGTCAAATCCCCAGCCCGCCAGAATCGCCACAAGAAACGTAACCAGGACCAGGAGCTTGACGGGGTAGCGCACCATGGCAAGGGGCGGGAAAATCAAATAGACCAGAGCAAAGGCCGGCGTAAAGTGGCCGAAGGAGAGCAGCAAGAAAGCTCCGGCTGCGCCGGCGACGAAGTTGCGGTGGCGGTCGCGTCCCAGCGCCCATCCGGCCAGCGCGCAGAAGAGGGGAACAAAGCCCAGAAAGACGGAAAGATAGTGAGGGCCGAGGTTCGAGTCTGACATCAACCGCAGCCAGCCGGTGGTGGCGGCGATCCCGGAGCCGAAGAAGTCCGGCACAATCATTTCCGGCAAGGAAAAGGGATTCACCGACCACGTGGTGGTTTCGCCAAAGCTCAAACCCTGCACACCGCGGCGCGACTGGCTGAGCAGACTGGAACCCGGCAGAAGCTGTGCCGAGCAAAGCAGCAGCATTCCCACGCCCACCAGGAAGAATTTTGCGAGCACGCGGAAATTAGGCTGCGAACAGAGTTTGCTCCCCACGCCGCGGCGATAGAAAGCATAGGCAAGGCAAAGGCCGAACGTCCCCAACATGGTCAGCGGTTCACCGGCTAACCACTGGAATGAGAAGATCACGCTGAGCAGGATCCACGGCCGCCGCCGCGTGCTCTCGAGTGCGCGGCCGGTAACCAGCAATGCCCAAGGAATCCAGGCGGCGCATGCCGAAAGGTTATAAATATTGCCGAGGGAAAGCACCGGTCCGCTCAACATGAAGACGATTGCCGCGAAGAGAGCACCCAGATAGGTCTGGCCCCACGAACGCGCCAGCACGTAGACACCGATTCCCGTCCAAGCAAAATGCACCAGAAAGTGCATTTTAAAGGCGATATTAATGGGGAGGAGAATAATGAGAAATGTGCATGGATAGAAGAAAAGCAAATTGGGATTTGCCAACATCGGCTGGCCGTAATTCAAATAGGGATTCCAGTAAGGAAGATAACCCTGGCGGCAGAGATCGTGGATGAGGCGCGCGCTCGGAAAAGTGTAATTGTAGATGTCGCGATAAAAGAACATCGCGGGGGTGAAGATAACCTTCCAAAACATGCCCAACAAGCTTGCGACGAGGAGCGCCACCGCCACGATGTCAAATCTAAGGTCCGAAGTCCGAGGTCCCAAGTCTGAAGTCTGCGATCCGATGCCGGAAGGCGAAATGTCGGGTTGGGTCTCCGCCATGAGAATCCGATTTCCGAAAACTGCAAGAGGTTAATATAGCATTCCAAACGAAAGCCCGAGGCCCGAAGTCGGAAGGTGAAGTACCCGAGGCCCCCCACCGCTTTCTGCCTACCGCTGGGTGCCTGCGCGCCCCTGGGATGCCTCAACAAAGGCTGACTCGGATGGGTCAACCCTTGTGGGCTTTGGTTTCCCGACCGCGTGCTTCGGGCTTTCCTTATTAGTGCCCGCCGGCGTAGGGAATGCTTCTAAGGAGTTCTTCGTCAGGATTGCCGGCGTCGGACCCGGGAGTCTCCGGGTTCGGGGGAAAAAGGCTTTGCGCTGCTCCGGCTCCCCGGGGAAGGAGCGGGCCGACGGGGAGTGATGGAAGCGATTTGAGGGCCTCTAAGGCCGGCGAGAAATTGGGCCCGGAAAGTGCCACCAGGTAGCCGGGGTCGCGCCAAGGCCGGTAGGACCTTTCGACAATCGAGAGTAGACTTTCCTTAAGGTGTTCCACAACAGCATGATTTTCCGGTAACTCGGCGACATTCTGCTGTTCCAAGGGGTCTGTGGGCCAATGATAAAGCCGGTTGCTCCGAAAACCCGGCCGGTAAATGAGCTGCCACTCCCGCGTGGTGATGCTGATCACGCCCCGGTGGTCGGTCAAGGCAGGGTTCTCCAAGACTTCCGAGAGGGTGGGTTCCTCCGGCGTCTTCGGCACGTACCCGGGGGTCCACAAGCGGGCCAAGCTGGCCCGGCGCAAAACCGCCCCCCTCACCCCTGCCCATCCGAGCACCGTCCCGAAGATGCGTTGCGTTCTGGCAATGTCCGTGACCCGGACGCGGGCGGGGATTCCCGGGCCGGCGATAATCAGCGGCACGTGCAGGACCTCGCGATAGAGGTTCAAGCCATGCGAATAAGTGTCATCGTGCTCGCCAAAACCTTCCCCGTGATCGGCCGTGATGATGATGTAGGTATTGGACCATTCGGGAGAATGCTCCAGAAAGCGCAGCAGTTCTCCCAGTTGACTATCTATGTAGCTCAGTGAATTGTCGTAAGCGGCAATCACCCCTTCGCGCTCGCCAGGAGGAAGATAGAAGCGGCACGTCTCAGACGTAAACAGCAGGTGTTTGGCGTTCGCGGAAATACTCCCGTAGCGATGACTGTAGGTGGAAGGGACCTCGTAAGGCTCATGGGCATCGTTATAATTGAGGAAGAGGAAGAAGGGACGGTCGGACCGGTGATCGAACCAGCGGTAAACCTCCTTGTTGAGTTGGTGGGCGGTAAACTGGTTAAAGCGACTGCGGTGGAACCACTCCTCGCTATAAGGTTCAATATAATCACGTCCGATGCGGGTCAGATCCAGGCTGTAACCCATGCTTCGGGTGCTGTCGATGTAAGTTTCAAAGCCCCGGCCCAGTCCCCGGGAAATGACGCCGTAATAGGGATTGGCGTTGAACCCTGCCGTTTCGTACCCGCCCGAACGAAGGATTTCCGCCAAGGTCCGCGGCTCTAAAGCCCTATACGTGCCCGCGCCGTGCTGGTGGGGCAGCAGGCTGGTAAACACGGAAAACATTGAGGGCAGCGTCCATGATGAGGCGGAGATGGCATTTTCGAAAAGAACTCCACGCTCGGCAAACTGATCGACGTTCGGCGTGGTATTCCGAGAATATCCGTAAGAAGAAAAATGGTCAGCGCGCGCGGTGTCCACCACGATCAGGATGATGTTGGGCGATTGCGCTTTGCCGGCGGCGCGAGTCGTAGATTCCAACCAGTGATCGGGAAGGCTGAAGATTCCCAAGGCGGCCGCCAGTGCGGCGATCGAGGCAAAGACTACCCCCGACCAAAGTCGTTGCGGCGCATCGGCCAGGAAGCCCAAGGGAGAGTGGGGCTTCCGGGTAGCCCACAGAGCTGCCAAGGTCCAGGCGAAAAATCCTGCGAACAGGATGGCGGGGGTAAGGACATGCTGGAGCGCAATAGCGGATCGGGAAAATCGTAGCACGAACGCCAGATATTCGCCGGTCAGACCGGCTAAGCCGGCGATAATCCCCATACCCAAGAACGGTGATCTCGGTGAGCTGGCCAGGAAACCCGCAAGCAAGCCCAGCAACCCAAAGGCAACCGAGGTCAGAAGCGGAGCCAGGAACCAGATGGAGGGCGAGAAAGGCAAGTCTGTGAGGCGCAAACAATGGGCCTCGATCAATCCGAGAACGATCCCGGCGCTTGCTCCCAGCAAGCCCACCCTGCCAATAATTGTCTGTCGATTGAGGTGGTCGGTTGTCACTTTCTGTCACCTGCAAAGCCCAAATTGTTTCCAACCCCTGGCTTAGCCGAGGTGTTAACTTGTTCTAAAGGGATGCCAAGCCATTGTAAGAAATCCCCTTTCCCGTGAATTATTTGATTTTGATGGGCTCACATCGAAACACACCTCTACAGCGACCCTGTATTTACCATGACTATCGAAAGCACGCCAGGTGCCAAGGTTACATTTTGAGTTTCTTAAATAGCCCTTCGGGGATTATGCCTACCGTGAACATTATAACCCGCCAGAACCAGGGAACGTAAACCACATTCTTCCCGGATTTCACAGCATTGTAAATGTCTCGGGCCACCGCCTGCGGTTGAGCAACCAATGGCAGTTTCCCCTTTCCAAATACCATGCGCGTGTCGACGAAGCCGGGTTTCACGGTGATGACTTGGACGCCGCTATGATAGAGCCGGTTGCGCAGGCCTTGAAGGTAGGTGGTCAGGCCGCCCTTGGCGGATCCATAAAGGTAATTGCTTTGGCGGCCGCGGTCACCTGCAACCGAAGAGAGAGCGCAGATAAATCCCTTGCCTTTCTGCTCAAAATGATTGGCCAGGACATTAAGGGCAAGGGCGGATCCGGTGAAGTTCGTATCCAGAATCCGGCGCGCTTCGTTTACATCCTTGAGCGCCGTTTCATGGTCTCCCAGGTAGCCGGTACAGAGAACGACTCCTTCCAGCGAATCGCCAGCCGGAGCGACGCACGCCGCGAGCGCCGATTCCAGGGCATCGAAGTCTAGCACATCGACTCTCGCGGCGCGGGCGCTCACGTTGTGGCGCAGGTTAATGTCGGCGGCGAGAGCTTGCAACTCTTCCAGGTCGCGGCCCGAGAGAATCAGGTCGTGCTGGTGCGAGGCAAATTCCGCCGCCAAGGCCCGGCCGATGCCGGCATTAGCGCCAAGGATTAGAACGGTCGGCACGAATACTCCTTAATTGGTGATTGGTAATTTGTATTGGGTGATTGACCATTGTCGATTGCCGATTGGCGATTGAAATCGTCTAAAACCGATCATCCTCAACCGGCAGTCATCAATCGAAAAATCGTCAGTCAACAATCGGGCTCCCTCAATCACCAATCACAAATCACCAATGACAGATCGTCAATCGACAATCTTCAGCCGTCGCGCCATGGAGGAAGAAAGCACTCTCTCCGGGTCCAATTTCCGCTGGATGGCCCGGAAGGATTCGAGCTTGGGGTACATGGCGGCGAAATCCCCGGCGCGCAGCACGGCATCCTTGGCCAAATAGATTCGCCCGCCGTGATCGAGAGTCATCCGGTCAAGTTCATGAAGAAAGGGAACAAGCCCGCGAGCGACGGGAATATCCAGAGCCAAAGTGTAGCCGTGCAGCGGGAAGGAAAGCCGGCCGGGGCCGGCATCGCCGAAGCGCTTCAGGACGGCCAGGAATGACGCGCGTCCGGAGCGCGCCAACCGGTCCAGGATGGTGCGAAGGCCAGCTCGCCCGCTCGCCTGCGGAAGCGCAATCTGGTACTGGACGAAACCGCGCTTGCCGTACATCCGGTTCCAGTGGTTGATGGCATCGAGCGGATAAAAGAACTTTTCAAAGTTCACCAGTTGCCGCGGCGCGGTGTGGTGAACGGCGTAGTAGGCGGTATTGAACCCTTTCACTGTCAGCCAGTTTAAGATCCCTGAAGGGAAGTCGACGAATAGATTCCACTGGGGGACTGCGGGAGTTGCCAGGGCATGCCGAAATCGGGCGGGCAGTTCGGCCGCCGCCGCGTGGTTGCCCCGCATCAGCACGCTGCGGCCCATGGTTTTGCCGGTGGCAAGAGCGTCGATCCACGCGACCGAGTAATCATAGCGCTCGTCGGAGGCGTCCATTGTCCCGAGGACGTCTTCGAGGTTTGGGGATTTGTGAAAGTCCACCAAGACATAGGCCGAATCCACCCGCCGCAGTCGCAGCCGCGCGCTCAGGATGTTCCCCGTCAGGCCCATGCCGCCCACCGTGGCCCAAAAGACTTCGGGATGGTCGGCCGGGGAACAGAGCAGAAGTTCGCCGGTGGGAGTGAGCAGCCGGAAATCCAGAGTAAAGTTGGAAAAAGATCCGTCTTTGTGATGGTTCTTGCCGTGAATGTCCGCGGCAATGGCACCGCCCACGGTCACAAACTTTGTTCCTGGCGTCACGGGCAGAAACCAACCGCGCGGGAGAAAATATTGAATGATCTCGGCGAGGCTCACACCGCTCTCACATTCGAGGACGCCGGAAGCATTGTCGAAGGAGAGGAAACGGTTCAACAGGACGTGCCAGATCACGCCCGCATTTTCGTTCAGCGCGGCGTCGCCGTAGCTGCGCCCGAGGCCGCGAGAAATGTAGGAGGGTTCGAGGCCTGACGCCAACGTATCCGCTACCTCGCTGCGTTTTTCCGGCCGAAAAAGGTGGCACGATTCCACCGGGTAGCGGCCCCAGCCGGAGAGCGTTTTGGTTACGAAGGTAGGGTTCATTTGGGGATTAGCTATCAGCTCTCAGCTTTCAGCATCGATCCGCCAGCTTTGACCTTTCCCTAGAGAGTTGCGAACGTGCGCATCACTTAGCCATGACGTCGTAGCAGCGAGTTTACCTCGCCAAATGGCGGCGTAAAGCCGCCTCGACGTCCTCAATACGAGCCCGCGCATTGACATCGCTGAAAGCTGATCGCTGATAGCTGACAGCTAAAGGTAAATAATCAAAACCACCGCGGCCGCCCATAAAAGCACCACCGAAAGTAATACGGGGTCTGTAAATAGAGACCGCGTGGGATTTCCTCCCTGGTCGCGGTGGTGAATGAGGTGGAGATAGCGAAAGATACCGAACAAGACGAACGGGATGGTCATCTCCAAGCGCTTGCCGGGAAACTTGCTCTGAACATCCGGCGACAGGGTGTAGAGCGCGTACGAAACTACGGTGGAAGCGGTGACGATGCTGATGAGTTGGTCCAAAAAATACGGCGAGTAGTCAGCCAGGATGGCTCGATGCTCAGAGGCGCGGCGCCCCAGCAGAACCATTTCATGGCGGCGTTTGCTGAGAGCAATGAAAAGCGCCAGCAGCGTCGTGCAGACGATCAACCAGGGGGAAACGGGAACGCGTATCACCAGGCCGCCGGCAATCACCCGAAACAAGAACCCCGCCGCCACAATAAACACATCCAGCAGAAAGACGCGCTTCAAGAAGGTGGAATAGAGAATATTGAGCACGAGGTACGCCACGACGATGCCAAAGAAATTGGAATTAAGCCTCCAGGCCTCGACCAAACCAGCGGTGCCAAAAACCACGCCGGCGATTGCCGCCGTCCCGGCGTTGAGCTGGCCGGAGGCGATGGGTCGAAGTTTCTTGAGAGGATGGTGGCGGTCTTCCGATGCATCCATGATGTCATTCAAAACGTATGTGGCGCTGGAGACGAGGCAGAACACCAGAGCGGCCAGCAGGACTTGCCGGCATCGGTCCCAGCGCGTAAGGCTCTGAGAAAAGATAAGGGCGGCGAAGATAAATCCATTCTTCACCCATTGCTGCGGACGCAGCGTTTCTACCAGCGCTCGAAGCGTGGAGCGGCGGTGGTGCGCTGCGCTCTCTACGGGTGACGATGTTTCGAGTGAGTCCGCATTTGCACCTTGCTGGCCGGACATCATCACAACTCCGCCATGAGGGGGAACTCTTGCGCCACGAGGCTGGAGGGATCAGCGCGAAGTTGCTCGAACTCGCGCTCGGAATAAACCAGGGTGTCCGTCGGGATCGAAGAGGTGAAAATCTGGTAGGCGATGCGACTCCGGACAAAGTCGGGAAATTCCTTGCGGACAACTACGATCAAGTCCGCATCGCTGTCCGCCGTCCAGTTCCCCTTAACCAGGGAACCAAACAGGTAGACCTTGGCGACCTCCGGGTGCGCACGCTTGGCTTCCGCGGCAGCGTTGCGCAAGTCACGGAGCACTTGGTCCAGGTCGATGAATCTGACTTCTACAGAACTCCAGAATTCGTCGCGCATGATCAAGAAAGTCCTGACTGTCCGGTCCACTAAAATAATCCGCCGGACGCCCAGAAGCAAACCCGTTGGGGTAACGGGAAGTGACCCATGGGTCCGCTCCAGGCTCAGTCTACCACGGAACAGGATTCGAAAAGCCGGAAGGCCCTGGAAGGCATTTTCGGTTGATCCAAGGTGCTGTTCGCAGGGTCAGACTCGACGTCATTGATGGCTGTGGTCGCTATCTTGGCCAAAGATAAGACGGGGTGTCGGGCGCACCGCCCGTTCATGGCTCATGCGGGATCTCCCGTCGGCGCGTCGAGGGCGAGGGCCGGACGCGCTTGATCACCAAAGTGTACTTGTCTTCCACCACCCACTCGATGACCTCGCCCTTCTCCATCTCCAGGGCCTGGGCCAAGGGGGCGGGACAGATTAGGTAGAATTGGCGTGTGTTATTGGCGCGCTCGATCACTTGCACGGTCGATTGGTATCCCATGCAGACTAGGATATACTAGCGGCATAGCGAGTCAAGAGCAATTTTGGTGTTTTCTCCACTTCTTACGCCTTGGGCCACAAGATGTCGTCGCTACCGCGGCTTCGGACTATGCGAGCTTCTTAGGTGAGCGCTTAGTGGCCGATGTTCCGCCCTACCTGCGCCTCGAGGATCAGGATTGCTTTCGGTAAAAGACGTAAAAGAACACCACCACACTGAGGCTCGCAAACAGGTGAACCAGCGACGTCAACAGCGCGATCGCTGGAATCACATCACGCATGACCCCCAATACGGTGGAAATGAAATGTGCCAATACCAATAAAGTCAGGACAATTGTCCCGATCAATGCCAGGAGTGCCGCATTCTTCAGGCTCATTATCGCAGTATGAATGCTCTCAGCCTCATTTGCAAGGGGGGAGCCGCTCCCCAAATCCGCACGTAAGAGAGGGAGCGGCGGCGGGGGTGCGGTTTTCTGGCCGCAACTGGGCCGGGGGGTTGGTTTGAGCAAGGAGGATAGGGACGCCGGTAGGCTCGGGAGTCGAAGTG
>Ga0187848_10000319_pt1 | contig 44277 bp, 34 predicted proteins | sample June2016WEW_4_40_FD_132424 | JGI IMG/M metagenome (GOLD analysis project Ga0187848, IMG submission 132424) | Peatland microbial communities from SPRUCE experiment site at the Marcell Experimental Forest, Minnesota, USA - June2016WEW_4_40 | ecosystem: Environmental > Terrestrial > Soil >... | reverse complement strand
TCGGCTGCAATCCAACTACGGAATGGATTCGTCATGGGGTTCTCGCAAGCCAATCACCACGAAGTAACGGCCCTCGCCGTCGCTCACCAATTCGTTCTTAGCCGCCTCGTCCAGCCCAAGCGGGTAATCGTGCTGGTCCAGATACACGCGCCGCTCGCGGTAGAGCGAAATCACGGCGGCGTCGAACACCGCCTTCTCGCCGGCCGAAATGCCGAGCGCCTCGCGCAATTGGCCCACGCCGATTCCGCCGGGCTTGGTCTTCAGGAATTCGGAAATGCGCCGCTCCAAGCCGGCGCGCTCTTCCGCCGCGGGCTTGCCGCGCAAGGCGTCCAGGATCTGTTCGCGCGTAATCCCGGCGGGCGCCAGCTTCGCCGCCAGCGCATTGAGTTCCTTTTCGAGCTTGGCCAGGTAAGCGCCGGCCTGGGCCGGTTTCGCGCCATATTTGGGCAGTTTCCCCTTGGTTGGCGGATGCAGGTACAACTTGCCCGCCGCTGCCAGCGCAGCCGTCCGCGATTCCACGAGGGTCCGCTTCTCGACGGCGGAGAAGCCGGCCAGTTGACGCCCCACTTTCTTCTGGATTCCGCTAACCGCCAGTGGCGCGTCCGCTAGGACCTCCGGCAGCAGGGAATCGAGAACCTCCTCGGGCTTGCGTGTCCAATAGCGTGGCGAAGCGGTGCGAGTTCGCGCCGGCCAGCGAATGACGCGAGGGTCTTGATTGAGCAATTGTTCCAACTCGCCCGCGGCCACTCGCGATGGCGGAGGAATCGCCTTTAGGATCTCGCGCCCCGTCAGCGGGCTCTCCGAACGCCGCAGCGATTCAACCGCATGCGCGAGGGTCTCGGATGTTTGCGGTTCCATCGGCGGGTTCATCTGCTTTGCCCAAATCTTAGCATGGCACGATCCGAGGATTGGCTGGTTCAGCGCGCGGGACGGCACCGGTACAATGAAGGACAGTTATGCATCGCAACCTTGCACTTTCCGGGGTTTTTTCCGGCGCTCTTGGCGCTCTTCTGCTGCCCCTCTTGGCCAACGCCCAAGCCAATCCGGAATCCTTGCCGGGCCAGGTCCGCATCATCCTGGTGGGCGACTCCACCATGGCCGTGAATAGCGGTTATGGAACCGGGTTCTGTGCTTTTGCCGACCCGGGCAACACCGTTTGCCTGAATATGGCCAAGGGCGGCCGCAGCACTTCGAGCTATCGCGCCGAAGGATCCTGGGCGCGGGCGATGGAAGAATTGAAGGATCGCGACGATTTTCGGGCTACCTTTGTTCTGATTCAATTCGGCCATAACGATCAGCCCGGAAAGCCCGGACGTTCCACCGACCTTCAAACCGAGTTTCCGGCCAATCTCAAGCGCTATGTCGAGGAGGTGCGCTCGGCCGGCGCGCGTCCGATCCTGGTTACGCCGCTCGCACGCCGCATCTTCAAGAACGGAAAGCTGACCAACGACCTGGCTCCGTGGGCCGACGCTGCCCGAAAGGTTGGCGCGGAGGAAGACGTGCCCGTGCTGGAGCTGAACGCCGATAGCGTGGCCGCCGTCGAACGCATGGGGCCGGTGGAAGCAAATTCGTTGGCGATGGCGCCACCGCCCGAGAACATCGCCGCCACCGCGGCCAGCGGCGATTCGCTTCCGGCTCCCAAAGCTCCGGCCAAGCCTCCCGAAGAGGCCAACCCTGCCGTGGAGCGTCAAGGCGCGGCCGCCCCGGCATTCGACTACACCCACTTGGGGCCCAAAGGCGCGGCGTTCTTCGGCCGGATGGTGGCGGATGAGTTGACCCACGCGGTTCCAGAACTTGGGCCGCATTTCCGCGCCCATGAGCGTTGAGGCTTTGGGAAGGGCGACCAGGGAGGGCCGGCGGACAGGAAACGATCAGGCGGCGCCGGAAAGCATCTTGGGGAGGCAACAATCGGTGAATTTCTTACCGCTAAAGCCTGTGGTTTTCCGCGGCCATTTTGCCTGCCCGAGCAGGGGTTGGAAAATCCCGCTCTTCACCGAACTTCTCCAGGCCCGCCCCGTGAGGTAGAACAATAAAGATACGGCAATGCACACGCGTATCGGAAACAATCTGCTGCTCGTCATGCTGTTGCATGGCTTGTCTTTCGCCGCCTTCGCGGCATCGGCGATCGCGACGCGGCTGGACGACCCAAAAGCGGTTTATCTCACCGCCTCCGAATTCGGCGCTCACTCCGACGGAACCAGCGACGACAGCGCTGCCATCCAGGCTGCCATTGACAAGGCGGAAAACAACATCCGCGAAGGAATTGTTTTTGTGCCGCCAGGCCGGTACCGGCTCGCGCGCACCGTCTACGTATGGCCAGGCGTGCGGGTCTTCGGCTACGGCGCAACCCGCCCCGTCTTCCTGCTGGCGGCCAACACGCCGGGCTTTCAGAAAGATATTGGCGCGATGGTAATCTTCACCGGGGCGCGTCCCGGCCACGGATTCGCAAGAGGCGGCCGCGTGCCGTTTCCACCGCCGGGCAGCGTGCCTCCCAATAACGAAATCGCCGACGCCAATCCCGGCACCTTCTATTCGGCCATGAGCAACATCGATTTCGAAATCGGCGACGGCAACCCGGCCGCGGTCGCGATCCGCTTCCACGTCGCCCAGCATGCTTATCTCAGCCACATGGATTTCCATATCGGTTCCGGTCTGGCCGCCCTGACCGAGATCAGCAACGAGGCCGAGGATCTGCGCTTCTATGGCGGACGTTACGGTATTCTCACCGACAAGCCCTCGCCCGCCTGGCAGTTCACCCTCGTCGATTCCGTGTTTGAGGGTCAGCGCGAGGCCGCGGTTCGCGAGCACGAGGCGGGACTTACCCTCATTCGCGATAGCTTCCGCGGCGTGCCGGCCGCCATAGATATCGATCCGCACTACTCCGACCAGTTGTGGGTCAAGGACTGCCGTTTCGAGAATATCTCCGGCGCGGCCGTGGTTATCGGCAATGAGAAGAGTCCGCTGACCGAGATCGGTTTTGAGAACGCTGTATTGAAGGATGTGCCGGTTTTTGCGCTGTTTCGCGAAAGCGGCAAGAAGGTTCCCGGCAAGGGCCCGGTGTACCGGATCGCGAATTTCAATTATGGGCTCATCGTGCCCGGCGAGGGGATGGCCGGCGCCATCGGCATGCTCTACAATGCCACACCTCTGAGCGCGATGCCAGCGCCACTGCCTCCGGCCATCCCGGCGTTGCCGCCCGCCGAAGATTGGGTGAACGTTCGCTCGCTGGGTGTCGCAGGAGACGGTACCACTGACGACACCGCTGCCATCCGGAAGGCCATCGATCAACATCGAGTGCTGTATTTTCCGAGCGGGCATTACATCGTCCGCGACACACTCTCGTTGAAACCGGACACCGTACTTATCGGGTTGCACCCCACCTTGACTCAGTTCGACCTCCCCGACGGCACGCCCGCCTATCAGGGCGTGGGTTCGCCACGGGCGGTGATCTCCGCGCCTTCAGGCGGAGCCAACATCCTGAGCGGATTCGGGGTCCTAACGGGCGGCATCGATCCACGCGCGGTGGGCGTGATATGGTGCGCGGGCGCCGCTTCGCTGATCGACGATGTGCGCTTCCTGGGCGGTCATGGCAGCGGCACCAATCCCTATAACAATGACCACACCGCCGATCCCGATCTGCGCAAGCGCTGGGACGGCCAATATCCCAGCCTCTGGGTTACCCACGGCGGCGGTGGAACCTTCGCCGACATCTGGACTCCCGACACTTTCGCCCAAGCGGGATTCTATGTCTCCGACACCAAAACCCCCGGTCATGTCTACGAGCTTTCGAACGAACACCATGTCCGCACCGAGATCAAGCTCGACCGCGTGGAGAACTGGGATGTCAACGCGCCGCAGACCGAAGAGGAGGCAGGCGAGAGTCCCGAAGCCTTATCGCTGGAGTTAGATTGGTCGAAGAACATTACCATCGCTAACTATCACGCGTATCGAGTCACACGCTCCCGCGCGCCGTTTCCTGCCGCGGTTCGTCTCTACCATTGCGCCGGCATTCACTTCCGCAACCTTCATGTCAATGCCGAAAGCGGATACGCCACATGCGACGACAACGGCTGCGGCACCTTTCTGCGTGTCAGCAAATTCCCCTACGAGAATTCCATTGAGGATGTGACGCATCATCTGCAGACGCGCGAACGGGAGTTTGCCGTGCTCGACGTTCCCGCCGAGCCGCCCACGCCGGCTCCCGCCGATTCCTCCGCGGTGCTGGAGCCGGGCTCGAAAGTCCAGAAGCTCGAAGACGGATTCTATTCCATTTCCGGCGCGGCCGTGGATGCTTCCGGCGAGCTCTATTTCGTGGATCGCCACGAGCAGCGCATCTATGGCTGGTCGGCATCCGAGGGACTCACCATCGAGCGCGATAGCCCGCTCGATCCCGTGAACCTGGCGTTCGACAAGGCGGGCGATCTGTTGGTGCTCTCCTCTTTTGGACCCGAGGGAACCGTCTATTGCTTCCGTCCCGGTTCGCCGCAAGATCGGATCGCCGTGCTCGATCCGCAGCAAACTAAGCCGCATCCGGGCGCGCGGGCCGTTCTGCCGGTCAATTACTGGAACAACGGCGAATTCAAGAACCAACTCGACTTCAACACCTTCGCCTACATCACGCTGGCGCAGATGTTCACGCAAGATGTGTCCACCCCGAAAGCCAAGCAATACGTTTCGCCGGACGGCAGTGTGTTCCTGCCCGCGGGGCGCGTATTCCAGCAGGGACCGGCTGACTCCTCCGCGGGCTGGCGCTTCTCCGACAATCTGGACACTTATGGTTTCATCAGTGCGCTAACCGGCGATCGCGTCTATGTCAGCAGCGAGTCGGAAGACATCACTTACAGCGCGTTAGTGGGTGCTGACGGCACGCTTAGGGACTTACAGCCCTTTGCAGAGCGCGGCGGGGAAAGCGTCGCCGTCGACCCGAAGGGCAATGTGTACGTGGCCAACGGACAGATCTTCGTCTATGACCGCTCGGGCAGGCAGATCGCCCGGATCGACGTGCCGGAACGTCCCATCGATATCGTTTTCGGCGGCGCCGGCGGCCGCACCCTGTTCATTCTTGCGCACCATGCGCTCTTCGCGGTAAAGGTACGCAGTTGAGCGACTCCGGAAACCGGAGATCCGCCTTCAGTCGATCAGCCCATTGCGGACGGCGAAACGGACCAGCTCGTTGATGCTGTGGACGTTGAGTTTCTCCATGATGCGGCCGCGGTGCGCCTCCACGGTGTAGACGCTCAGGTTCAGCACGGCGGCGATTTCCTTGTTGGTCTTGCCTTCGGCTAACATTTGGAGCACTTCGCGCTCGCGGCTGGTGAGCAGATCGATCGGGTTAGTGACATGTTTTCGATAGTCGTCGAGCACGGCGCTGGAGACGGCCGGGCTGATGTAGCCTTCGCCGCCGGCCACGGCGCGGACGGCGGCCAGCATATCCTGGGCGGGCGAATCCTTAAGTAAGTAGCCGCGCGCGCCCGCGCGCAGAATTTCGCGCACGTAGACCGAGTCCTTGTGCATGCTGAGCGCGAGCACGCGGGTGTGCGGAACGGAGGCGGCCAGGCGGCGGGTCGCTTCGATGCCGTTGAGCTCGGGCATGGCGACATCCATGACGACGACGTCGGGCTTGATCTTTTCGGCCAGCTCGACGGCCTCGCGCCCGTTGGCGGCCTCGCCGGAAATTTCCATGTCAGGCTGCTCGGCGAGGATCATCTTGAAGCCCTGGCGGACGACGGCGTGATCGTCAGCCAGCAGGATTCGGATGCGTTTCATGCGGCGTCTCAGGGCGGAGGGGAACCCGCACCTCAATTAGAACACCGTAGCCGGGGCGTGGGCGATTAATATCCCTCTTCGCTCTTCCAGCTAGCCTCGGCCGCCGCGCCCTCGAGCGCCAGCGGGTGCTGGCGGTGGCAACTCCTCTGGGAGTCGATCCTTGCACAACTCCAGAACCTGGATGGCCGTGAGCGAACTTTGCGCCGTGCCGTTGGTGGAGACGCCGGGCGCCTCGTCGATAGGGTTCATCACGTCGGGGCCGTCCACGTGCCGGGTGGCATAGGGACCGCCGGGCAGACGTCCGAAACCGGCGCCGCGAACGAGTTGGGCCACCGCGGGGGCAATGAACGCTGTGTTGCGGGTTTTCGAGTATGCGTAAGCCGCCATTCGTCCCGGGCCCGCGTAGGAGCCATCGTTGCCCTCCGCCCCGGTCGTCATGTCCCTGGCCACGACGTCTTTGGGGGCGCGGGTCAAGCGGCAGTATTGCAGGAAGGCCTTTTGCCAGCCGGCGTGGCCGATCAACTGGTTCAGTTCGAAGGCCACTTCGGCGCCGCCCTGAATCACCTGCAAATTGTAAGTGCCGAAACCATCCGGCGCCAATGGGTAAAGCATCCCGGTTTTGGGATCGTAGCCGTACAGCGTGTTCGGCCCGGTCATGAAGCCGTAGGGCATCTTGGCGATACAATCCATCCCGACCAGGATCTTATCGCGGTACTTCACGTCGCCGGTGCGCTCCCACTCGGTCATCCAGTTACCGGCGCACGCCAACCAGTCCGGACCGCCGCGGATGCGCCCGGGATACGGGATCGGCCCGGTCCGCGGTGAGGCCAGGCGCATGGGGTCGATCTCGACGATTTTGCTATCCGCATGGACCACGCCGCGCATGATGTCGCCGGTGCGCTCGTCGGTGGTGAGGTAGTAGTAAAAGCGGCGGAAGGCGGCCTGACTGACGCGCGCCTCCTTGGCGCCGCAGCCCCAGTGGCGTACGTTGTGGCGCGAGCCGAGCCCCGCGAAACGGCCCGAATGATACGTGTCCACTTCGCTGGTATGCCGTGTCATGGCTTCCGCCATGCGGAAGGTGTCCGCCCGCCCGGTGCGGAGGAAGCTGTACCAAAGCCACATGTCGGTGGCCAGCTCGGTGTTGTCCCACGCGTAGCCGCCGATATCGTAACGCCACGTGTGGCGCGCTGGATCGTAGGCGTGCATCACGTCGCCGTAGTCCCAGAATCCGTACCAATGGCGCTGTTCGACCTCCTTATGGTAAAGGTCCAGGGCAGCGGCGAGTTGATCTTCCACCGCGCGTTTCAGCGAGGTGGAGCGATCCGGCAGACTCCACAGGCCGAAGGCCGAAACCGAGTGGTAATGTTCGGGCGTGCACACCAGAAGCGGCGGCTGGGCGTTCATGCGAGCTTGCCTGGCGGTGTCCTCTTTGGCCGGGACGCTGGCGCTGGGGTATAGTGTCAGCTCGCTGGTGCGGCCGATGCCGTTGGCGGTGCTGAAGCCCGGCTGCACGTCCTCGTAGCTCGCGGCCAGGGTGTGATTCCTGGTGTCGTAATGACGCAGGTCCATTGCCTGCGCGTCGGGAGACCAGAGCCAAACACGCAGGTCGGCGGCATCCTGTGTGGCGTTCCGCACTTCCAGAGAGGCCGGGTGCGACTGCCAAAAGTTTTTCAGGGCGACGGCCAGTCCGCCGCTGACGTCGCCGGTAAAAACCAGACCGGAGGCACGTTTCCCCGCGCCGGCGAACAGCCAGCAGCTTTGCGGATTGGTGCGTTTCTGAATCTGGAAACCGTCGGCTGAGAGCTGTGCCAGCTTGTAGGAGTCCCACACGGCCCAGTTATCCAGCAGGAACTGCCCCTGCTGATTGAACTGGTCCTTATTGGGAACGCGCTGGCCGGCAAGCTGCAGCGAATAGAGCTCTCCACCCGGCCGCCCGCCCGCACCGGGCGCTTCGCCACTGGCGCCGGGCGCGGGCAGGGAACGCGCGCCAGTCAACGGCTGCAACGGCTCGGACCACAGACCCTCTCCTTCCGCTGAAAAGCGAACGTGCCGGTTGTGAATCTGCTCGCGCATCGGCACCGCGAAAACCAGGCCCAACCCGCGGATAAAGTCCTTCTCCTGGTCGCCATCGAATACGATGCTGTGCACCATGTGCACCGCCGCCTGGCCACCATAGAAGTAGAGTCTGACGGTGAACGGCAGCCACTCCCGATCGCCCTTCTCCGCCTTGTGCGTGCCTTCGATCTTCACTACGGCGCGGACAGAGCCGGCTTGCTCGAGCGTGACTGTCTTGATGGAACTTGCGAAATGCTCCAGGCGGACGAGATCCGGATCGGAGCGATCCTCCAGCGTGCAAATTAGCCGTCCCTGGCGCACCACCACGCGACCCTCAACGATCATCGAGTCAATCAGTGCGGCGCCCTGGCGTGGAAGGCGGCACTGCAACTTGCCGGTGTCGACGTCGATAGCATCCGCACTCTGCCGCACGGTTACGGTTGTGCCGCCCGGCGTGACCCCGGAGGGTCCCGGCGTAACGCGAAACGGTCCGGTGGCGCCCGCGCCGGCCACGGTCGCGAAACCGCTCCATTTCAACGAGCCGTCGGGCCAGTAGGCCAGCGGCCAGGACTGCAGCGGAAGTGCTTTGCCATCGGCATCGGTCAGAGTGAAAGACCGGTCTCTACGCACCGAACCGCGTGCCCACGGCACACCCCAACTGATTCCGCTTTCCGCCAGCGGCGATACCCCGCCCAGCCAGGCAACGGAGACCTGGCCGGGCTGGTCCGGGGGCGAGTCCTGGGCAGCGGCCACGCTGCGCGCTGCCAGCCCCAAGCCAGTAACTGCCGAAGTCGAGAGAAATGTTCTGCGGCGCATAATTCCCTGGTCCCCCATTGTCGAGCGTTACATGATCGATGCGGGTTTCCGCAATCCAATTTATTCTGACGCTGTTTCCGCGCGTGCGGTGAGGTTCCGAAACCGCGCGGTGGATTTTACCAATCTTGCGTGATATTGGCCCTCGGGACATAGCCGGATCGCTTGTCACCGGCGGCTCCGCAGTCACGTACGTCGAAGACTCTGAGTTTTGCGCTCTGCGCGCGCAGAGGCAGTACCACCGCTACAGCGGCTGACTGGCCTTGCCTAGCCAGCGGGGCCCGCCGGCTGTGCTTCGCGAATTCTGTCACGTCTTCCGCTAAAACGAGAGCCGGGCGCTGAACTGCAGCTTGCGCGGCGAATTGGCCATGGAGGTAAAAATGCCAAAAGTGGCGGAGTCGATACCCAAGCCCGGAGCCGCGAAGTGAACGGCGTTGTTGATGTTAAACGCGTCAGCCTGGAGTGCCAGTCTGACCTTCTCGCGGAAAACAAACTCTCTGCGGACAGTGATATCCAAATCCGCGTTGTGCGGCGCAAACAGACCGAGCGGAGCCGAGCGCGGAATGTTGCCTTCCGTATAGGCCGCCGGGTCCACGAAGGCCGCCTTATTCAGGTAGGACGTCGTGGTGATATTTCCGGTCCCGGGCGTGCCATTCTGCCAAACGCTCCCGGAAAAGCCGGGATTGTAATTGGGATAGCAGGAAGCGTCTATAATGCCGCCACCCGTGCACGTGCCGGTGATCGACAAAGGCGCGCCGCTGGCAAAGGTGAAAATTCCGGAAACCTGCCAGTGGCTGATCATTCCACTTAGCGCGCGAGATGCGCTGTTCAGCTTGTGGCCGGTGCCGAAGGGCAACTGATACACAAACGTGGCGCTAGCCACGTTGACGTGATCGATGGTGCCTGGTCCTTTTTCGAGGAAGTCCTTGTTCGGGTCGCGCACCCCAACCAAATCGTCCAGTTCCTTGCTGTAGGCGTAATTGAACATGAAGGTCAAACCGTGCGATAACCGTTGGGTTATAGCGATCTGGAGCGAGTTATAAGTCGAATTCCCGACATCCAGCCAGGGATCGGAAATGCTGCCATATTGCGGGAAAGGCTTCAGCGCCTGCGCGACGGTTCCCGAGAAATTCGGGAACGGAGTGGTGAAATTGGGGAACATGGTCTGAACCTGCGCCAGAGAGGTCGCATTCAGGGTTGAGCTCAGAGTCCCTTGCAGCGGAAGATACGTCACCGGAATCTGGTTGGTGAAGGGCCCCGCGACACCGGCGCCAGGCAACCAGTGGCCCGCACTGGCGCTGTAAGACACGCTCAACATCAGATTCTGAGTTAACGAATGCTGGACGTTGAGACTCCAATCCTCGTAATAGGGAGCTTTGCCGCCGAAATTGGGATCGCCGTAGGTCATTCCAATAGCCGTGGAGGGGCCGGCCCACGGAGCTCCAGCCGCCAATCCAGTCGCCGCGGCGATATAACCGATACCGTAGCTGGGGTTGATGTACGGTGGCGGATAGGCGATACCCGGGACGCCATTATCCCAAGTGTAAGCGGGCTGCCCGGTGGCGACCGAGGACTGGGCGTTGGTGCCGTTAAAGCCTACCTGGCTCAGCCCCTGACGTCCGTTGGTGCGCCCACCCACCCCGCCGGCGTGCGCATAGAATATGCTGTAGCCCGCCCGAATCACGGTCTTGTCGCCCAAGCGGTAGGCCAGCCCGAGGCGAGGCCCAGGGTTGATGTCGTGCTGCTTGACGGGAGTCGAGCAATGACAACTGTCGGTACCGCTGCCGGCAAATTGCAGCGCTCCCGGAATGCCCCCCGCGACCGGGTTGGACAGAGTTGGATTGAAGAACGACATGCGGTCGACCACTTCCGTGAACGGACTCCATATGTTCCAGCGAAGCCCCAAATTCAGGGTTAAGCGTGAATTGACTTTGAAGTCGTCCTGAACATACCACGCGTATGTCTTGTAACGTCCGCCCGTTTCGGCAACCGAATCCTGTGTATTGGTGCTGCTGTCCACCATGCCCAACAAGTAACTCGCGTACCCGAGACCGGTGGTTGGGCTTATCGCTCCGTTGACAAACTGGGCCGTCTCATTGTTGCTGAACGTGAAAGCGGCGTCCAAAGCAAAGGTCTCGTTGTCCTGGAGGCTCTGCCATTGGAAACCGAAGGTAAGATTGTGCCTTCCTTTGATCCACAGAAGGTTATCCTGCACGTCAACTGTGTTCTGCGCTTCGTTGTAGACATGAGCGTTGGTTCCGTCCCAGCTCACCGGAGCGTTATTGCCGCTGAAGGTGACGTCCGGGAACGCCGTGCTGGCGAATCCGGCCGGCAGACCGGTGAGTCCCGCCTTGCTAGGATAATTGCCGTTGGCCGTGGGGTCCGTCAGCGGGATCCACAGACGGCTCAAGGATACGCTGACTTGGTTAACCAGAGTCGGGGTGATCACGTAGGAATCGTGAATCTGTGCCAAGGTCGAGTACTCGATCACGCTTCTTCCGTCCGTATAAGGTGTGGGCAGTGTCGATGTGGAGACCGGTGTCAGGCTGCCGACGGTCGGCCAGTTGTACTTGCCCGTGGAGAACAGGGCAAAGATCCGGTGTTTGTCACTCAGGTTGTAATCCACTTTATCCGTGGTGCTGTCGTTATCGACCGTGCTCGGCAACATGGCCAGGTAATTGTTTGTGATATTGCCGTTGGTGGAGGGTGGAAGATAAGACTGAAACGATTGCGAAATTTTGGAGATGCGGCTCGCCGGGACGGCGTTGTTCGGGAACGGTGTCCGCGCCGCGGTCCCTGTCGCGCTGGTGGGATCGTAAATCAGTTGCGGGAACGCGCTGAAGTCGCCGGTCCGCTCGGCCGCAGTCGGTATGCTCTGGTAGCCGACAGGGGTCGTCGCCGAAACCAGACGGTATCCATCGTAGTTACTGAAGAAGAACAGTTTGTTTTTCTTGATGGGACCACTAACGGTAGCCCCGAATTCGTTCTGATGGTCGACCGGCAAGACTGCGGCGAAGAAACCGCGGGCGTCGAAATCGGTGTTCCGGAAGTATTCGTAAACGCCCCCGTGGAACTGGTTGCCGCCCGATTTTAGAACATAGTTTTCCACGCCTTGCCCTTCGTACATTGCTTTGGCCCCGGCCGTCTGCACCTGAAACTGGTCCACGGCCTCCACCGAGACCCCGAACGCCAGATTGCGCGTGTCGGCCTCGGTTCCAGCGCTGGTCAACGGCAGACCTTCGATGTAGACCTCGTTCTGATAGGTCTGGCCACCGTTGAAGGAGCCGGTAGATGGACCGGCCGCCTGCGTGCTGTAATTGTCGACGCCTATGGCGAGGCCGGCGAATGCCGAGGGGTCGCGGGGAGAACCTGCGGCGTTCATGGCCAGCGGAAGAGCGTCGTAGACGTTATTCTCCATCGTGGAGCCAAGCGCGACATCGTCCGTCTTCAGCACGGACGGCGCGGCTTCCACCGTAACCGATTGGCTGGCCTGTCCGATCTGCAACTTGGGACTCAACCCCACCACCTGCAAAGCGTCCAGTACAAGGTGCTCTTGAGTGAAGGATTGAAAGCCGGTTGCCTTCACCGTCACGGTGTACTCGCCAGCCGGGAGAAGCGAAAGCACAAAAAAACCGGCCTCGGTGGTCTTGCGAGCGGTTTCGACTCCAGTGGCTACATTGATCGCGGTCACGCTGGCGCCGACCACAACTGCTCCCGACGGATCTGTTACCGTACCTTCGATGGAACCGGTTCCGCCCACTTGCGCAGTCGCAATCGTGACTGCCAGGAGCGCTGCCAACAAGCAGTATGAAAACACTCGCATGGTTTAACCTCCATTACTCATGTATGGCTCAAAATCAGCCTACTCGCCGGCCTCATTCCTGTTCTCTGATCTGCGTACACCTGGTGCGCATCCGGTGCGGCAAGGCGTACAGCACCCGGAAAACGGCTTCAGTTTGCTCGCGATGATTCGTAGAAGCCAGCCTAAGGTATCCTAAGGCGGATTGGGCCGAATGTCATTAACCCTTTTGCGGTACCGGGAGTTGCACGAAACGCATATTAGCGTCTATGCGTTTCGCATAGGTCTTTGCATAAGTCTTCGCATAGGCTTTTCGCATAGGTTTTAGCGGGCGGCCGATGGTGGTACTCTGAGGGTCGCGAACCTTCTCATGCCGACGTCAGTCCCTCTCGCTCGCCAACGAGGCGTTCCGACGATTGTCGCAGCCCGATGCCTGGCAGTGCCGGTTTTGCTCGCCCTCGTGGGTCCATTGGTCTGCGTGGCGGGAGTCGGATTCCCACCGGGAAACCCCAGCTATGGCGTCGACTTGTGGAGCGAGGCGGAGGGCCTGCCGCAGTCTAGAGTCCGTGCCATCGTGCAGACTCACGACGGCTACATCTGGTTGGGCACCGATGGCGGCGCCGTCCGCTTCAACGGAGCCAGTTTCAAGGCGTTCACAGTCGAAAGCGGAAATCTGAAGGACAACGAAGTCTGGGCGCTTCAGGAAGACGACGAAAATGCGCTCTGGATCGGCACCTATGGAGGCGGCCTCACCCGCCTCAAAGATGGCCGGTTCGAAACCTTTACGACCTCCGACGGCCTGCCTGACGATGTCGTCACCCGCATCGAAAAGGACTCGTCCGGAGATCTCTGGATCGCGACGTCGAGCGGATTCAGCCGTTATTCGCGCGGGCATTTCACTCGCATTGAAGCGCCGGGCAGACCCACCGTCGTCGGACGCGACACCATCTGCGCGCGCTCTCCTCGCGGCGTGTTCATGTCCACGGGCTCCCAGGTGCTCCGTTTCACGGACGGCCGATTTGAACCGCTCGCCGGAATCGTCCGGAGAGGCGACGGATTGATCGATAGGCTCACCTGCGCCGCCGATGGTTCGCTGTGGATCGGATTCAGCAACGGCGTGATCAAGCACTGGAAGAACGGCAGGGCCGACACATTCATGCCGCAACCGGGCTCGGCCACCCAAATGACCATGCTCTACGAAGACCCCACCGGGGGCGTCTGGGCGGCGTTGGGGCGGACGATTTACCAACTGCGGAACGGGCGGTTCGAACGGTTGCCCTTGGAGGATGGGAGAACGGACCTCGGCGTCGTGTATAGCATGCATGTCGATCGAGAAGGCAGCATCTGGGTTGGACTCCAATCGAATGGACTCGGGCGTCTCCGTGTGAAGCAGATCTCAACCCTGCCCGCTCCGGAAGGCGTCCCCGACGATATAGCTCGCTGCGTTTTCCAGGACCGGCACGGCGACGTCTGGGTCGGAACGTCCAGCGGCTTCGGCCGGTATCGCGAGGGAAGGCTGTTATCGCACACGAGCCTCCCGGAAGGGCATTCGGGACCCGTCAGATCGTTCGCGGAGGACCCGCATGGCAGGCTCTGGATTGCAGCCGACAAGGATCTGCTGCTGCTGGACCAAGGCCGCCTGACCGCTTTCCCCGGCTGGCGGGCGTCTTCCGTAATCACGGTGATTTACAGAGATACCCTCGGCGTCATGTGGGTCGGCACCGACTGGGATGGTCTCTACCAGTGGACCGGCAAGGCTTTCCGAAGCTACCGCACCGAGGATGGATTGGCCGGGAATCGAATTCGGGCGCTCGCGCGCGACCGCCAGGGCGCACTGTGGATCAGCGCAGTCGGGGCCGGCATAAGCCGGTTTTCTCAGGGGAGGTTCACCAATTATGGTACCAGCGCGGGCCTGGCTGGGAGTCGTATTTATGCCATTCACGAAGATGAGAACGGAACACTATGGTTCGCCACGCGTGGCGGGCTGACCCGGCTAAAGGACGGAAAGTTCTTTTCCTACACTTCGGCTTCAGGCCTGTTGGTCGATTTTGTCTATAGCATTCTCGATGATGGACTAGGCAACTTCTGGTTTAGCTCCGCTCAGGGGCTCTTCAAGGTTAGTAAAGCGGAACTGGCGGATTTCGCAGACGGGCGGGCTAAGAAAGTCACTCCGGTAAGTTATGGCATCCGGGATGGGATGAAGACGCGCGCTTGCAACGTCGGCAACCAACCTGTTGCATGGAAGACAACCGATGGCCTGTTGTTGTTCAGCTCCTTGAAGGGCGTTGTTGTGGTCGCTCCCGGCCGCCTGATATCCAATTCCTATGTCCCCCCCGTGCATATCGAAGGCGTCACTGTGAATCGCCAAAAGCAGCCACTGGACCGCGAGCCCAGTTTGCCTGTTGGGGCTGGAGAAGTTCAGATCGACTACGCGGCGCTCAGCTATCTGAATCTGGAAAAGGTCCGGTATAAGTACATGCTGGCGGGGTTCGACGCCGATTGGGTGGACGCCGGAGACAGAAGCTTTGCCTATTACGCGAATTTGCCTCCGGGCGCTTACCGTTTCCAGGTCATCGCCGGCAGGGTGGACGGTCAGTGGAATCAGCAGGGGGCTCACTTTGGATTCCACTTGCGGCCGCGCTTTTATCAGACATGGTTGTTCTGGGGCGCTGCCGCGTCGGTTGCGTTGCTGATCACGTGGCTGTTCCATAGGCTTCGGATTCATGAGCTAAAGGCCAGGTACTCAGCGGTCCTGGCCGAGCGCCACCGGATCTCGCAAGACATTCACGATACGTTTGCCCAAAATCTGGCCGGTATTGCGCTACAACTCGACTCGGTCACGATGCAGTTGGAGGAGATCCCGCCGGGAGTGCGGGGCCGGCTTGACGAAGCCTGTAACCTGACTCGCTATAGCTTGGCCGAAGCCCGGCGCACCTTAACCGATCTGCGCTCCGATGAACTCGAAGGCACGGAATTGACGGTTGCGCTGCCCGAGATTGCCAAGCGCCTCGTGGGCGGCTCCGCCGTTCGGACCGCTATGCACGTGGCCGGTACGCCGCGAAAGCTTGGCCCCGTGACGCAGAAAACTCTGGTCCGCATTTTCCAGGAAGCCATGGCGAATGCGCTTAAACATTCCCATGCCGAGAGTATCGAAGTTCAATTACGCTACGAGGAAGCGGGTCTCGTGCTGGCTGTGAAGGACGATGGCCGCGGCTTCGATGCGGAACGCGCGATTCCCCTGACCGTTGGGCACTACGGACTGACCGGCATGCGCGAGCGGGCCGAGCGGATTGGGGGGCGCATGGCGGTGACAAGCGCGCCCGGTCAAGGTACTGAATTGGTGGTTTTCGTGCCGTTCGCCGAATAGCGCCGGCACACAGGCACAGGCTTATGAGTGACTCATCGCAGATTCGCATCATGATCGTCGAGGATCATTTCGTGGTCCGCGAAGGGCTGAAATCAATCGTCAACAGCCAGAGGGACATGGTCACCGTCGCCGAAGTCGGCAATGGCAGGCAGGCGATGGAGGCGTTTGAACAACACCAACCCGACGTAACCCTGATGGACGTGAGAATCCCCGGCCTGAACGGCATCGACGCGATTAGCGGCATCGTCGCGAAATTCCCTAATGCCCACGTCATTGTGTTGTCCACCTACGGCGGCGACGAGAACATCTTTCGCGCCTTCCAGGCCGGCGCAATGGCCTATTTCCTCAAGGACATCAAGGGCCAGGATCTGGTCGACGCGATTCGAGCCGTCCACGCGGGGCAACGCGTGGTGACCTCGGAGATCGCGTCTCAACTCGCTGGGCGGGTCCCGCTTACGGCTTTGAGCCCACGCGAAGTCGAGATCCTGACTCTCGTCGCGAAGGGCAAGTCCAATAAGGAAATCGCCACCGAACTTGCCATCAGCGAGGGCACGGTGCGGGTCCACGCCAGCAATCTGCTGTCGAAGCTCCGTTGCAGCGGCCGGGCCCAGGCGGTCTCGGAAGCGATTCGCCGCGGCATTATCGAAGTGGAATGATGCAGCTTCTCCCCAAATGTCACTAATGTGCCCAGTTTTGTTTTTTTGTAAAAAAGAAGGGTTTTGACGCGAGGAATCGCTTTATGACATACCCGAAGGCCCTCTTTTGCCTGAGCGACGGCTTGCTCGGCAAGCCGTGCCCGTGAAGACACGGCGGGAGCGCGCTGAAGCAGCCCGAGCGCTGTAGCTTTCCACTCGCGAAGCGTCGTTGCGTCGGCCTTCTCGCGGCGCCACGTAATGCCGCGGATTCCACGGAACAGGCGGCGCACGGTTAGACGCGCCCGCGCGCGCCCGCCTCGGCCTTCCCGCGGCGCCGCGCGAGGCCGCGCGTTCCACGAGAGCCGGTGGCCGGACGGATGCGTCCGCGCGAAGGTTCTCGGCGAACGTGTTCTGCGCCGTTGAGCCGCAGCGGAAGCAGCCCGGCGCGCTGTGGCTCTTCGACCTCCCTCATCCAACGCGATTCCGAAAGCCATCGCCGCCGGTGGTCACCGGTGCAGAGCGACACGGACCGCCGCCAGGGATGGCGCCGCCCCGCTTTGCGCAAGTTCTTTTTCCAGCGGCGAAGGGGGGAGTGCCCGCCCGGTCGGTCCACCGCCCGCCCAGATCTGAGCCAGGAAATATTCTTGGCCGACGCGGTGGAACACCAGCACCGGTTCCGTTCGCTCCTTGCCGACGAGGTTCATGGTGGTCACGGCTTTGGCGGCCTGTTCCTGTGCCCGTCTGCATAGCGGATCGCAAGATCCTCCGCTTTCTCGGCATCAATGCTGAGGTGCCGCGCCTGGCGCGGATCAGCTATATAGCTAGTGCGGCCAGAGGCGGCAGGATCGATAATTGTGCTCGTATCAGGCGCCGTGCCCGCCTGCAGCAGCGGAGGGTCTTACAAGCAAAGTGCACCGGGAATTCGGCGGCAGAGCGATCTTCAAACGCACCTCGCGCCGCGCCCGTGTCCACGAGTTCGCGCGCTTGCGCGGCCGTCACCACACGCAAGGCGCGGCCATCCATATCGCGCAGCCATAGCTCCGCCTCGGAGGCCCGGTGCGCCAAGCCGGGAGATGGCGCCCTCCGCTTCACTTGGGCTGTGCCTTGACTTCGGCCACTGCGGCCACAACCGCCGGGCCAACGTCAAACACCGAGCGGTAAACCGGGCGGTGATTGACTTGGTCGGCGTCGTCCGTGCCCACCTGGCAGCCTTCCATCGGTTCAGTAAGAAATATTTTCACTGAGCTGGCGTCGGGGAAGATCTCGGACCGAATCGTATCGCCAGCGCGTCGCTCCACACAGACGAAGATGTGCTCATCACCGCGCTCGACCATCGCGTGCCAGTAATCCGGCCCGGTAATCGGACAGTCGATCACCTCTGCCGCGTCGGATACGGACAGACCCTGGGCCGTCAGGTTCGCGATTGCAGCCAGCCTCGCCACGTCCTGCGCACTGAATTTGCGCCACTGCCCCTCCGTCTCAGTCTCAGGAAAACCGAGGTAGCCCCGACGCGCCCAGGTGCGAAAGGCCGTTAGCGGCAGTCGAAGCGCTCGTGCTACTTGACCGGCCGTATACTTTCGTTCGTTCATTATTGAGTCACCTGACTCAAATCATAAAGCGAGTCACGCGACTCAGTCAATCATTTTTCTTGGGATTCTCAGAGCTGTAAAAACTACACTTGTAATTGGCACGTATTTGGCACACGAAACAAAAGAGCCTGTAAGTTATTGAACTTACAGGCTAAATTCTGGTGCGGAGAGGGGGACTTGAACCCCCACGAGATTGCTCCCGCTAGCACCTCAAGCTAGTGCGTCTGCCAATTCCGCCACCTCCGCAAGTCTATGGCACCTTTGAGTTTACCACGGTCACACCCGGGGGCGCACGATAGTGCTTCTCGGTTATCTGGCCAGGATGCGGCCACGCGCCGTCCGGCAGCGCAGACTGGTGTCCTCGTCCCATCCGGCGGCGCTGGGGCGCACGTGGCGCGCGTGCGCGCACACCGGCACGTTGCTGCTGGCCATGAGACGTGGGAATAGGTGATGCGGGTCTACCCTCCATCGAGGTATTGCTGGAGCGAAATCGTAACCGCGTCTTTCACCCGGCGGGTGATCTCCATCGCCTCGACCTCGGCCCCCTCAAGAAGTTCAGGCGCGTCACTTGGGTATCGCACCTCTGCCGAACGGTGTGAGCACGTCCGCGTCCCTGAGCGGGCCGGCAAGCTTCGCGTTCACCGTAGCCAACCTGTCCAGCAATTGCGCAATATCGTGCGTCTTTGGGAATTCGACCTGGCGCGAACCAAGAGCGCCTTCAGGTATTTCTCAACTGCTTGCTGGCGATGAAAGGCGGCGCATTCTTCGGAAACGGCCTCCTGGTTCACAAAGCTGCTCTGCTACATCGAAGTCCGCGGAGGCCTTTTCCAGCCACTGATAGACTAATTCGCGGAGCGCGACCTCAGGCGGCTTCGTAAAGGACGCGGCCGTATTTGTTTCAATAGCGGGCGTCTCGGAGGTGAACGACGTGTGTCACCCCGTCATCGATGTCGTCGCGAAGGCTGCTAATTCGCGGACGGCGCTACTTCTTGGGCGCTGGAGAGGGCGGCAAAGGCACCGGGATAGACTGGCCACCGCCGCCCGCCGGCCTCGGCACTGCAGGCGCCGCTTTGGACGGCGCACCCGTTACCGGCGCTCCTTCCAGAACCGTCGCTCCCAGACCGGCGTTCCGAGTAGCCAAAATCGAAAGCCCAAGCGACGTAACCATGAACAACGCCGCTGAAATCGTAGTGGCCTTGGAAAGCACCGTAGCCGAACCGCGCGGCCCGAACGCCGTCTGCGAGCCCATTCCACCAAACGCCCCGGCCAGGTCCGCCGCCTTGCCGCTTTGCAGCAAGACGACCACGATCAGGAACAGGCACACCACGACATGCACAATCATGAACAGGATATACATTCGAAATCCGTAACTTCCAGTATAGGAGACCGCACCCGGCCGGGTCAAACCGGGGCCGGTTTATCTGCGTCCATCCGGGCCAATTCTCCGCCCCTATGCCGCGGTCACCTGTTCCCCTACCAGGGAGTTCGGGCCGGCTCGCGTCACCCGCACCGGTAGGTAGCGGCCTACCAGGCTTTCGGCTCCGGTAGCTTCCGCGGTGAAATTCAGCGTCCGGTTGCACGAAGTGCGCCCGATCCATTGCCCCAAGGCTTGGTTGCGGCCCTCCACCAAAACCTCGTGCAATCGCCCGATACGCTCCGCGTTGCGGCGAATCTGAATGGATCGCTGCTTTTCCTGCAGCACCGTCAGCCGCCGCTGCTTTTCCTCCTCCGGCACGGCGTCTTCCATGCGAAGCGCAGCCGTGTTCGGACGCGGCGAATACTTGAAGCTGAAAAGCGAATCGTATTCCACCTGGTCCAGCAGCTCCAGGGTTTGGTTGAAATCGTCTTCGGTTTCGCCGGGAAAGCCTACGATGATGTCCGTGGTGATGGAGTAGCGCCGGCGCGCGCCCTTCAGCCATTCGATGCGCCGCATGTACTCGTCGCGCGTGTACACCCGGTCCATCGACGCCAGCACCCGCGTCGACCCGGATTGCACGGGCAGGTGCACGTGGTCGCAGATCGCCGGATTGGCGTCCATCGCGTCCACGATGTTCTTGCCGAAATCGCGCGGATGCGACGTCGTGTAGCGCACCCGGCGGATGCCATCCACTTCGGCCACCCGCGTCAGCAGGGTCGCAAAATCCCATCCCGCTGGCGAAGGGTCGCGATAGCTGTTCACGTTCTGGCCCAGAAGCTGAATTTCGGTGTAGCCGGCGGCGGCCAGCTTGCGTGCCTCCGCCATCGCGTTCGCCGAGGTCACGCTCCGCTCCGGGCCGCGGGTGAACGGCACCACGCAATATGCGCAGGCTTTGTCGCAGCCTTCGATAATGGTGATGTAGGCCCGGTGGGGATTGTCGCGGCGAGTCAGCGGCGTCTCGAAGGTCTCGTCCGTATACAGGCTCAGGCCGGTCACGCGGCGGTCTCCGGCCTCGATCTGCACCAGCATCTCGCCCAGCTTGTTATAGCTGGCCGACCCGCACACCAGGCTGACGTGCGGCGCGCGGTCGAAAATCTTTTCGCCCTCCTGCTGCGCCACGCAGCCAAGCACGCCAAAAACCTTCCCCTTCCCTGCCCTTTTGAACTGCTGCAGCCGGTTAAAAACCTTCTGCTCCGCTTTGTCGCGAATGCTGCAGGTGTTGTAGAGCACCAGCTCGGCTTCTTCGGGCGTCTCCACTTGCGCGTAGCCCTTGGCCAGCAGCGTGCCGATCACCTTTTCGGAATCGTGCACGTTCATTTGGCAGCCGAAAGTTTCCAGGTAGAAGGTTTTGGAGGACACTACCGACCATTGTAGCCGAGCGGGAAGGGCGGTGCTCTCGGGCCTCATCGCACCTAGTTCCGCTTGGCGTGCGGCGCTGTGCTGCCGTCTTCCAGTCCCAGCGCCCACTTGATCGCTTCCAGGTACATGGTCCGCACCTCTGGGTTCGCGATTTGCTCCCTGGTGTGCCCGAGGCTGGAATAAAAGACGCGCCCCTTGCCATACATCTTCGCCCACGCGATGGCGATGTCGCGGTCGGTGCGGACGGCGACCGCGGGGCTGGCGCCGCGGCCGGGCATCGCGGGCGCCGCAGGCATCTCGAGCAGCGGCACTCCGGCGGCCTGCGCCGCCACCGGACTCTCGGAGGCATACGGATCGAGCGGGCCGGGCGGAGGCAGCTTGGTTTCGTCCAGCCGCATCAGCACATTCACCTTGTTGCGCGACCAGTCGTCTTCCCGCGGCATGTACATCTCGTCGTACATCGTCAGGTGCGTGCCGGCAAAGTGGCGCATGGCGGGGAAGGAAGGATCCTCAATGATGACGGGAGCGGCGAACGTGAACCAGGGATGGGCCGCGAACTCGCCGCCGATCATTTCCGTATACTCCGGCCAGACATGGTCGTGGTTCGCGTCGAGCGCGGCGTGGATGCCCACGAAGCCTTTGCCCTTGTCGTGGATAAAGGCAATGAAGTCCCTCTTCTGCTGTTCGTCGAGCGGCCATACTCCGGTGGTGTCGGCGGCCACAATGGCGTCGAACCAGCTCAGGTTGCGGCTCAAGCCCTGGCCGGTGTAGCCCTTGGTGATCCACGCGGGGTCGGTACGAATCTCAACGTCGAAGAGCCCGGAGTCGTGCCCCAACTGCCAGACCATGGCTTCGGTATCGGTGATGGATCCGTGGTGCCAGCCGTATGCAAATCCCAGGACGAGAACGTGCTTTTTCGGGGCCATCGGATCGACGGTTGCCCTACGGAGGCCTCCTGGCGCAAGCTGTTGCGCCCGCGCGCCGCCTATCCAGACCGTGGCGGTAAAAAGCGCGAACGCCGTCGCGCCGACGATTGCTTTCGATTTGTGCATTTATGATCTCCCAGGCTCCTGCCCGATCAAACCTGAATGCCGGCCTTGCGCATCACCGCCCGCGCCGTCTCGAGCCCCAGCTTGGCGCCATCTTCGGCCGACATTTCCTTGGGAATCCGCCCGATGGGCTCCGGGCTGACGCTGCCCGCCCAGCCCATCTCGCGCAACGTTTTGAAGATTCCCACCAGGTCGATAACGCCTTCCCCGGCCATCAGCCGGGCATTGTCGCGCACATCTTCCGGCGCCATCTTGGCCGCATCCGAAAGGTGTATCAATACGATCTGGTCAGTGCCAGCGCGGCGGATATCCGCCAGCGTCCCGCCCGAATGATACCAGTGCCAAACATCCAGCACCACTCCAAAACTCGGCCCACATTCGCTGGCGAAATCCATCGTCTCGTTCATCTGGTAGATGAACACGTGCGGCGCCCGTTGCCGGAACTCGAGCGGCCCAAGGAACTCGAATCCGCACTGGACGCGGTACTTCTCGAGCACCGCACCCACCGCCGTGAAGCGGTCCTTGAGCATCTTGCGGAGCTCGTCTTTGGGCGTCTGGCTGCTCGCCGGCAGCGTCACCATCATGCGGTTGCAGCCGATCCCGGCGGCGAACTTCACCTGCTCCTCCAGACCCTCCATACCCGTACGGAACGCCGCATCGTCGCCGCGAGTAGCGTTCACCGGCAGGCTCGTGAAGGAGGGTCTCAGCTTCAGCTCCGCCAGCAGCGCTTTGGTTCGATCCAGCCCTTCTCTGTTCGCCGCCGCAAGGTTGATGTCGGTTCCGCCGTATCCCACCTTGGCCGCCAGCCGCGCGAAATCCGGCCACTGGACCTTCCCCGCCACTAGCGAGTTATTCAGGGCGATGAACATGCCCGGGCCGGCGCCCGCGGCGTTGTGGGTGAACCCGAGAGCGGCGCCGGCGCCGGCCCCGGTTCGCAGGAATTCTCTTCGGTTCGTAATTTCCTCCAGCGCGGAGCGGCTTACCGACGGCCTAGCCGCCGCCCATCTAGGCTAACTCCGCACCACGCCCGCGGCAATCGGCAGCTTCGGCCACTCCAGGTGCGGCAACCGCTCCCAGGTCGGTTCAGCACCGCAAGCCCTCCAGCCGCTCCCGCCGCTTGACTTTCTCGCACCGATTGTAATTCAATTAGGTATTATTGTAATTGGTTTAGGTATGAGCAAACCATCCGACCTGATTCAAGGCACCCTCGACCTCCTCATCCTCCGCACGCTTTCGCTCGAACCCATGCATGGATGGGCCATCGCCCGCCGCATCCAGCAGGTCAGCGAAGACGTGCTTCAGGTCACACAGGGCGCTCTCTATCCCGCGCTCCACCGGCTCGAGCAGCAGGGCTGGCTGCGCGCCGAGTGGCGCAGCACCGATACCGGCCGCGAAGCCAAGTTCTACGCGCTGACACGCGCCGGCCGCGCGCAGCTCGAAAAGGAGCTGGCGCAATGGGAACGGTTGTCGAACGCGGTCAGATTGGTGATCCGGATGGGTTGAGGGGCGGCGCGTGCATCTTCGACAGTGGTTCGACATCGCCTTCCTTCGGCTCCGTTCGCTGTTCGGCCGTGGCCGCGTCGAGCGCGAGCTTCGCTTTCACCTCGATCGGGAAACCGAAGCCAACCTGCGCCTCGGCCTTTCGCCACCCGAAGCGCGTCTCGCCGCTCTCCGCCGATTGGGCGGCATGGCACATGTGCAGGAGGAATGTCGCGATATGCGCCGCACCGGCTACATCGAAAACTTCGTCCGGGACCTTCAGTATGCCGCCCGCACTCTGCTCCAGAGCCCGGGCTTCGCGTTCGCCATCGTGCTCACCTTGGCGCTCAGCATCGGCGCCACCAGCGCCATCTTCACCGTCGTCGATGGCGTCCTGCTGCGCCCGCTCCCCTATCCTCAGCCCGGCCGCCCTCGCCGGAATGGTGCTGGGAATCGGCGGCGCGTTGGTGCTGGGACGCGTTCTGTGGAGCCTGCTCTATCAAGTCAGCGCGACCGATCCAGTCACTTTTTCGGCAGTCTTCGCGGCAACCATCGCCATTGCCGCGATTGCCTGCTACATTCCCGCGCGGCGGGCCACGGCCGCCGATCCTATGACGGCGCTGCGCGCGGAGTGAGGTCCGCAGCGTGGCGCTGACACTCGAGTCTGCCGCGCCGAGACTCCGAACTTCAGATGCCGTGGAATTCAGGTTGAGCCAATCTTCGTCGATCCAGGGTGGGACAGACCATCGTTTTTCGTGGTCTGTCAGGCTTCCGCCGGGCCACAACAACCCGACAGACGACAAAAAACGATCGTCTGTCCCACCTTAGTCCCGGCAGCCTGAGAGGCCAATGCCACACACTTTTCGCAAGGAGCCGGCATGGCATCATTAGTAGGGCGGACCCCCCGGTCCGCGCGGGACGCCCACGTCCCGCTCCTTTCCCCAAGCACCAAAGCCGATCGTCTGGGTTCCCGGATTGAGCACACGGTGTAATCGCCGCACTTGCGAAATGGAAGTTCACGCCAGCGCGCCGGGACGGTGTGGCCGTACGGTCGAGCTGCACCATCGAGTTTGTGCGGGGGCACTGAGCTTTTTGTCTGGCGATCTTATGCCTTCGGCAAATCCCGTATCATCCGCGCGCTTGCCCAGTACGCGATCGCCTGAATCGTCAGCGACGGATTAAAGCCGCCGTTGGTGACGTGCACGCTGCCATCCACCACCCAGACATTATCTACGTCGTGAATCCGGCAATAGCGGTCCACCACCGAGGTTTGGGGATCGTCGCCCATGCGGCAGGTGCCGGCCTGGTGCTGGCCCCCGCTCACGCCGGCGCCGGGGAGCTTCGGAAAGCTCTTGACTGCGCCGGCTTCTTTGAGCCACGCTTCGGCCTTGGACGAAATGAAGCGCCCTACCTCCAGATCGTTCGGGTGCCGGTGGCCGCGGATGCGTAATGTCGGGATGCCCCAGGCGTCGGTCAACTCCGGCGCCAGCTCCACGCGGCTTTCGAAGACCGGCATTTCCTGCACCGGCCCCTGCACCGCCATGCTGCGCTTGTACCAGGCGCGGACGTAGCGTTTGTGTTCCAACCCCCACAGCGGAACGCCGGGAGCGATGGCGTTACGCGCGAAGAGGTAGGGCAGGCGGATGAATTCATTGGCGAGCATGGCGCCGCCTTTCAACCCATTGGGCAGGCCGTGGTTGAAATCGCAGCAGGCCACTCGGGCCGCCGGGCCCAATCCATCGAACACCTCGCGCTCGAACAATCCATAGGCGCCGGAGTAGGCGTGGCCTTGCAGATTGCGTCCGACCCAATCGTGGCGGTTGCCCAAGCCTTGCGGAAACAATTTGGAGGCCGAGTTGAACAGCAGGCGCGGGGTCTCGGTGGCGGAGCACGATGCCACCACGGCGCGGCACGGCTGCTCGTAGAGCTTCCCCTCCTGGAAGTATTCGACGGCGGTGGCTTGGCCGCGGTCGTTGGTTGCAATGCGTCGGGCCACGGTCTGGGTGCGGAGCTCGCAGAGCTTGGTGGCTAGCGCGCGCGGGATGACTGTGAGGGCGGTGGAGTTCTTGGCGTTCACCTCGCACGCGAAGCCCACGCAGTGTGGGCACGCGACGCAGCCCGGCCGCCCCTGATAAGTCACCGAATTGATGGCCATGGGAATGGGAAAAGGATGCCAGCCCAGACGCCGCGCGGCCGGCAAAAGCAGCGAGGCTTCCGTATTGAACGGCAATGGCGGCATGGGGTAAGGCTTCGCGCGGGGCGCTTCGAGCGCGTTGGCGCCGGCTTTGCCCGACACGCCGATTTCCCATTCGGCCTTGGTATAGAAAGGCTCCAGGTCGGCATAGGACAGCGGCCAATCCGCCAGCGTGCTGCCGGCCGGTGCGCCGTAGGTCGACTTCATGCGGAAGTCCCGCTCCAGGTAGCGCCACGCCATGGCGCCATAGCTGAAAGTTCCGCCGCCCACGCAGGCCGCCACGTTGTTGTAGGCGCCTTCGCTGGGCAGAACCTTACGGAACTGGCCGCCGCCCGATTCCGCCAACCGCACGTAGTGTGCATCCTCGGGGCCGAACGCGTTTCCCAAAACGGTAGTGCGTTGGCTGCGCAGCTCATCGTGTCCGGTTTCGGCGAATTGCTGGCGACGTCCGCGTTCCAGCAGGACCACGCGAAACCCGGCCAGCGCCAGTTGCTCGGCCACAATGCCCCCGGCGGCTCCCGCGCCCACTACAACCACGTCTACAGGCGGAAGAGTCAATGCTGGTGGCCCTCCATCACGCCGGTCACTCCGAGCATTTTCCAACTGGCCTCGTCGCGGTTGCCGCCATGCGCCGGGCTGCCGTAGAAACCCTGCATGGTGTGGTCGACCACCATACGGAAGAAAGCGTCCAGGCCGGGCGCGCGTCCGGATGCCACATCCTGGAGGAAAGCGGTCTGATCCGCGAACGGTAGACTCAGGAATTCGCGGCCGGTGCGTTCGCGGCAGGCGGAGGCAAGTTGCGCGAGGCCCTGCCGGTAGTTAGGAGCGAAACGCGCGAGCGCTCCGGCAAGCTGCCGGTCGATGTAATAAAGCACGCCGGCTTCTTTGGCGCCAGGAGCGTCATCGGCGGGAATGATCTGATCGCAGAGAGCCTCCACCAGACGCGCCTCGCCGGCGGAAAACGAAACCAGCGGCGGCGCGGCATAAAGGGGCGTGGCCGCGACGGCGGCGAGAAACAGGCGTCGGTCGATCTCCATGCGATACCCGGCCAGATCCATCCTACCTTGGATTTGTTGCGCGCGGTGGCGGACGCGATTTGCCTGCACTATCATTGGCATGACATAGGAATATGAGCAAACAGGCATTCGATAAGAAGATCGAAGCCCTCGATGCGCTCCGGTCCGCGCCCGATCGCGCGGCGACGGCCAACCAGCTTCGCAAGGCGCTAACCGATCGCAACAACTTCCTGGCATCCAAAGCCGCGGCCATCGTCGCCGATTTGAGCCTCTCCGACCTGATGCCGGATTTGATCGCGGCTTTCGAACGGTTTCTTCGCGATCCGGCCAAATCCGATCCGCAGTGTTGGGCAAAAAACGCCATCGCCAAGGCTCTAAAGAACCTCGGCCATCGCGATCCGGCGTTCTATCTGCGCGGGATCGACTTCTTTCAGCCTGAGCCCGTGTGGGGTGGATCTTCCGATTCGGCCGCTACTCTTCGCGGGACTTGCGCGCTGGCGCTGGTCGATTGCCCGCTCGACGATCTAACCATATTGACCCATCTGACCGATCGCCTCGCCGACCCTGCGAAGCCGGTGCGGATCGATACGGCAACCGCTATCGCACAACTCGGAAGCCCCGCGGGCGGCCTGCTGCTGCGATTGAAGGCTCTCGCCGGCGACAAAGAGCCGGAAGTAATCGGCCAGTGCTTCTTGTCGCTTTTGACTTTGGATGCGCGGGAATCCATCGGATTCATCGGAAGATTCCTGAAAGTGCCTGACGAAGACGTTCGCTCGGAAGCCGCAAACGCTCTTGCGCAAGCGCGGCAGCCGGAAGCGATCGAGTTTCTCAAGAGCTTTTGGGAAGGTGCTCTGTCGCCCGAAATGCGCCGCGCGCTGCTGCTCTCTCTGGGAGCCTCCCCATTGCCCGAATCGACGGATTTTCTACTCGCCGTCCTCGCCAACGGCTCAACCCAGGTAGCCGAGTACGCCCTGGCAGCCTTGGCGCCGAGCCGCTTATGGAGCGGAATGAGAGAGCGAATCAGAGCCGTGGTCGAAGAGCGAAACGATTCCGCGCTGCGACAGCTCTTTGAGCGGGAATTTCAGAGAGTCGAAGCGGTGTGACACTGAAAGACTCTGTTACAGGTTCAATCCTGTGCCTGGAGTTATAAGCACGCCGATAGATCGACGTGGGGCAGACCATCGGTTTTTGTGGTCTGCCATGCACTCGGCACTCGACCAGGTCCACTCATGCTCGGCGATGGGTCAGGCTGCTAAGATGATGTTGCGATCTGGGAACCAGTGAGGCACCTGTCTGCGGTAGATGAGCATGGTAGAAGAGCCTGGCTGGCAGACCACAAACAACGATGGTCTGCCCCACGGGAGAGCGCCCTAGCCACCTTCAGCCTGTGAGTCCCAAGTCACCGCACCATCGAAAACGCCAGCGGCTGCAGCAGCGTATTCGTTGTGTTGGCGTTCAGCTCGGTATTGTCCATTCCCGGGGTCGCGCGCATCTTCTGCCATTCCGGATCCGCCTGGAAGGCTTTCCAGAGACGTTCGCGCGCGGCCAGGTCGTCAAACGCCAGCATATAAGTGTTGTTGGGCTGGTTGGGTCCGACGATGCTTTGGCCAAAGAAAATCGGGGTGAAATTCAAGCGCTGGAAAATGGCAATCTCGCCGGTTTCGAACATCTTCTTCTTGCGGCGCGAACCGTCTTCGGTCAAGCCCTGCTAGGTGCGCAGCTCGAACACTCGCGCCGGCCGCTTCGGGTCGGACGGGCCCGGTTGGATGGCCGGGAATTGATCGAACGCGCGCAGCAGCCAGCTCTCCATCCGCTCGTAACCGGCCGCGCTGTTGTATTCCTTCCACCCCTTGGCAAATTCGGCGTCGCCTGGAAATGGGTCGTGCAAATTCTCCAGCGCGGCTAGCGATGGGTAGCTCGTGACGACCAGGGTAAACGGGGCATTGGGGCTCACCAGCGCGCTGAAAAAGCCGACCGGCCCGAGCCCTGCACGGCCGGCCGCGGGCAGATACACATCTTTCAGATATGCGTTGGTGCGCTCGGTCTGGCTGCCGTTGCGCATGTAGTAGTAGCAGAAGTGCAGATAGGCGCTCTTCGAAGGAGCGGGCGGAGCGGCGTCCGCCGTGGATTCCAGCGTGGATACGGTTGCGGCCGCGGCCGCGGTCAGAAAACTGCGTCGTTGCAAGTGAACCTCATTTCTCGGCCGGACTGGCTTGGACAAGACCGTCTACCAGCAGTTTGGCCAGGTCGGAAATCATCAGGGAGCCGGGGTTGTCCGGCCCCCAATCCGGCTGCGGAATCCCATCCACGGTGATGGCCATGGCAATGCGGCCGCCCTTGGAATAGACAATCCCCACGTCCGAGCGCAAAGCGTCCAGCGCGCCGCTTTTGTTGGCGATCGGCAAATCGCCCAGACGGCGGCGAATGCCGGTGTTGTCCTGATTCCGCTTCAGAATGGACAGTATATCGCGCGACGCTTCGGGGCTCACCAGCTCGCCGCGTTCCAGTTTTTCCAAAATCGTGACCATATCGCGCGGCGTCGAAACACCCAAGCCGTACTTCTGGTTCTCCGCCAGCTTGCCCGCGGCCGACCAACCTTCCGGCGCCTTGAGGTCGGTGCCGTCGCCTCTCACCTTGCGCATCAGCCGCGTGTCATGAATGCCGATCTTATCCAGATACGCGTTGACCGTGTCGGCGCCGATGCGCTGGATGATCATGTTCGTGGCGGTGTTGTCGCTGAGCACGATCATGAGGTTGGCAACGTCGCGCAGCGGGAACTGGACCCCGTCCGAGATTTCGCTGCCGATCACGCCCGACCCGGTGACTTTCTCGGCGGCCGTAACCATGAGCGGCTCGGTCCATTTGGCATCGCCGCGCGCCACCGCGTCGGAGAGGGCCACCAGCGTAGGCAGCTTGATGGTGCTGGCCGTCCGCACCTTTTCGGACTCATGAATACCGATGGAAGCGCCACTATCGAGATTCTTGGCGTAGAGCGAAACCGTTCCGGCAAACCCGGCGATGCGCGCATCGAGCGCTTCCGAAAGAGACGCTGCGTGTACCGCCGAAGCCAGCAAAGCCGCGCATGCGGCGCCATTTGCGAAGTAGGACATCCCTCGATCTTACTGCACACCAGGATCGGCTATCGGCACGGCGGAGGCCACATCGGCGCCCGTAGGCGGTTAGGGATGCTATGTATCCCGCCGGCTTTGGTAATCTGAAAAATTGACGATGAGTTCTACTAACTGGCGGTTTGTATCGTTCCTCCCGTTCTTAATCTGGCTGGCATTACCACAGCTCGTTCCTGGGCAAACTCCTCCGGCCAAACCCGAAGCCAAACCCAAGCCGATCCCTGACGTTTTGGTGTTGAACGACGGCGAAACTCTGATGGGGCACTTCGTGAATTCCAGCGGCGGCTCGTTGACGTTCCATAGCGACATGCTGGGCGACGTGAAAACCGATTGGGCGAAGGTGAAGGAATTGAGAGCCGCGGGAAGCTACGCGGTGATCCGCAAGAACGTGCACATCAACCGGCACACGGACGAGAAGGGTATCCCCAAGGGCGCCATCGCGGAGGCCGATCGGAAGCTCACCGTTACCCCCGCCGCCCCCGCGCAGGCGGAGACAGTGCCCGTGCCCGATGCCGCCCATGTGGTCGACGCCACCGATCTCGATAACGCCATCTACCATCAGCCGGGATTTTTTCATGCATGGAAGGGCTCGGTGGCAGCCGGCGCGGCGCTGGTGGAAGCCACTCAGCACAGCCGCACGTTGACAGGATCGTTCAACCTGGTGCGCGCCATCCCGACCGAGAATTGGATCGATGCTCGCGACCGTACGGTAGTGAACTTCCACGTCGCCGACGGTCTGGTTTCCCAGCCGGGGACACCGAACATCAAGACCGACATCGTCCATTTCGACGCGGAGCGCGATGAGTATTTTACGGCGTCGAGGGCGTATCTATTTGGGCAGGCGGCTTTCGATCACAACTACTCCCAAGGTCTCGCCCTCCAACAGACCTATGGCGGAGGCGCCGGCAGTACCGTGATCAAAAAGGCCGGCGAGACATTGGATCTGAAAGTGAGTGCGAGCTATGTGCGCGAAGGTTTTCTGTCTTCGACCGCGGCAGCTACCCCGAATCAGAACCTGCTGGGAACCGTGATCACCGAAAACTACGCGAAGAAATTCGGCAAGAACAAGGGCATGACTTTCCTCCAGCAGTTGAGCGCCACTCCCACCTGGAATAACCTGCACGCTTCCATGAGCGCGGCGGGCGCCTCGCTGAACATTCCGGTTTATAAACGGCTGGGCTTTTCCACCGGCGCCAACGATAGCTTTTTGAACAACCCGCCGGTGGGCTTTCGCAAAAACTCATTCCAGTTCACCACTGGGTTGACCTACGCCGTGCAATAGGAGAAGCGCGAGGGGTGTGAAGAAATATAGCCACGGATGAACACAGATAAACACGGATAGAAACCCAGCTCGCAGAATTGGTCTTCATCCGTGTTTATCTGCGTTCATCCGTGGCTAATCCTTCTTCAATGCGGTTGCCGCGCGAGCGTGATTGCGAAAGGCTAATCCTACCGCGTCGCCGTTTCTTTCGGGGTCGACAGATAACCGACGATTTCGTTCTTGCCTACGCTATTGATGACGATCTCGTACGGGATGTGGCCGCCTTTGGCCGTGTAGAACTGGACCGGCTCGTTGATGCTCTTGTCCTTTTTCAAGGTCTGCTTGTCGTCGGCTACCAGGGTGACGCTGTATTTGTTGTGTTTCTGGTCGGCGTTGTCGAGCTTCAGCATGATGTCGCCAAAGCGCTGCGGCTGCTTGGCCTTGCCAAGCTTGATATCGATGTAGTTGCGCTGGCCTAGACGCTTCAGCGCCTCCAGTTCGGTGCCGTTGGTGGCGATGAGACCGCTTTGCACTCCCAGGTCACCCCTCACCGACTTCAAGTCGGCGATCGTCTTGTCCAGTTCCGACTGGGTTTGCGTAACCTGCGTCTTGACGCTGCCCACGTCAGTGGAAACGTCGGCGATCTTGGCATTGGCCGCGGTGGTCTGCTGCTGCACATCGCTGATCTGGCTGCCGAGCCTGCGATTCATCTGCGCTTCCTCGGCCTGAATCTGCTTCGCCAGGGCGTCCGCGTGCGCCTGCGCTTCCGCTTTAGCCGCGCTGGACATGCTGCGCGCCTGTTCGCGGGCTGAAGTCAATTCCTCCTTCAACGCATCTATGTGGCGCTGGGAGGCGGCTACCGTCACGGATGAGGAGTCGCGGAGATTGGCGATGTCGGTCGAGATCTTGTCTTGCGTTTTGGCCAGATCGGAACGCAGATGATCGATCTGAACGTACAAATAGATATTTGCGGCCAGCAACGCAATCAGGGCGCCCGCCACCAGGGCGGTCATCAGTCCCGACCGGTGCTCTTCGGGCGGCGGCGGGACGTAGGGCGTGGATGAGGGACTCACGTTTCGAAAACTCCTTACTTTTCAGTATAGATGGCCCCGGGCGCCTGGGCGGTTACATCTTTTGAAGAAGCTCTCAGCCTTCAGCGGTCAGCTTGCACCGCTCAGCTCCCGATGCCTTTGGCTGAACGCTGATCGCTGACCGCTGAAAGCTCCTTCACAACGGAATATTCCCATGCTTCTTCCGCGGCATGGTATCCGTTTTGGTTTCCAGCATGCGCAAGGCGCGGATTACCCGCGGCCGGGTTTCGCGCGGCTCAATCACGTCGTCCACGTATCCGCGCTCGGCGGCGACGAAAGGATTGGCGAAACGCTCCCGGAACTCGCGCAGTTTCTGCGCGCGGGCGGCATCCTGGTCGGCGGCCGAAGCCAGTTCCCGCCGGTAAACGATGTTGACCGCCCCTTCGGCGCCCATCACCGCAATCTCGGCGCTGGGCCACGCCAGGTTGACGTCGGTGCGAATGTGCTTGGAGCCCATCACGCAATATGCGCCCCCGTAGGCCTTCCTGGTGATGACTGTGATTTTGGGCACGGTGGCCTCCGCGAAGGCATACAGCAACTTGGCGCCGTGGCGGATGATGCCGCCGAATTCCTGCCCGGTTCCGGGCAGAAAGCCCGGCACATCTTCGAAGGTGACGATCGGAATGTTGAAGGCGTCGCAAAAGCGTACGAAGCGGGCGCCCTTCACCGACGAGTCGATATCCAGACACCCGGCCAAAAATGCCGGCTGGTTGGCGACAATGCCGATGGAGCGCCCATCCATGCGCGCGAACCCGACCGCAATGTTGCGCGCCCAGCGCTCGTGGACTTCGAAGAATTCTCCCTCGTCCACCACCCGGCCGATCACGTCCTTGATGTCGTATGGCAGGCTGGGATCGGACGGAACGATCTCGTCGAGCAGCGCATCCATGCGGTCGGCCGGGTCGCCGGTGGGCCGCCGCGGCGGATCCTCGCGGTTGTTTTGCGGCAAAAAGCCCAGCAAATGCCGCACCATCCGCAGGCATTCGGCATCGTCCGCGGCAGTGAAGTGGCCCACCCCGCTCACCGAATTGTGCGTGCCCGCCCCGCCAAGGTCCTCTTTGCTCACCTCTTCGTGGGTCACGGTCTTGATCACGTCCGGTCCCGTGACGAACATGTAACTGGTGCCCTCCACCATGAACACGAAGTCCGTAATGGCGGGCGAATAGACCGCGCCCCCCGCGCACGGTCCCATCACCGCCGAAATTTGCGGGATTACGCCGCTGGCCAAGGTGTTCCGCAGGAAGATATCGGCATAGCCGGCCAGCGACACTACGCCTTCCTGAATGCGCGCGCCGCCGGAATCGTTCAGCCCAATCACGGGCGCGCCGGTCTTGAGCGCCAGGTCCATCACCTTGCAGATTTTTTGCGCGTTGGCCTCGGAAAGCGACCCGCCGAATACGGTGAAATCCTGCGCGAAGACGAAAACCAGCCGGCCGTCGACGCGCCCGTAACCCGTCACAAAACCGTCGCCGGGGACGATCTGCTGTTCCATGCCGAAATCGCGGCAGCGGTGGGTGACCAGCTTATCCAGCTCTTCGAATGAGCCTTCGTCGAGCAGCAGCTCGATCCGCTCGCGCGCGGAAAGCTTGCCTTCATCGTGCTGGCGCTGGCGCCGCTCCGCCCCGCCCCCTTGCTCCGCCGCGCGGTGGCGGGCGCGCAGTTCTTGCATTCGATCCATGGGATCTTATTGTAAGGCTTCGGGAAGATTCGGTTACCGCGGGAACCGGATTAGTAGGGCGGACCCCCCTGGTCCGCGCGGGACGCCCTCGTCCCGCACTTCTCATCGAAGCTCCGGCTGTGCCGTGTTGGCACTCCGCCGCGCGCCAGGTGTGTCGCTCCGACCCAGTTGTGTCTACCTTCCGACGTCCGGCGGTGTCTGCACCATGGACAGTAGAAGGCAAATCACTACCAAAACCCCAAGTCCTCCGGCTACTAACATGTCGTGTTCTCCCGACTTCGAGCTTCGAGGAGCAATTTTCATACCAGACGCCGTTGAGATGATTTTGACCCGCCCGCGGAGTAGGCCTCCGGCCTGCAACGGACCCGTGGAGCAGGCCTTCGGCCTGCAAGGGGCCGGCTGCGTCTCCTGCAGGCACCGCCTGTTGGCAAACCTCCGGCTCAAGTGAGCCGGAGAAGCGCGGTTCGAGGCGCCCGCCACACCGGCTTTCTCGTGGAGCGGACTCTCAGTCTGCCACGCCGGGACTCGTCCCGGCGCTTGCTTCGCACAGCCCGTCATCCTCCCCCCGCGGACCTGGAATCCCGTGCCTATGGTTGCGGCCACGCTGGGCAGCCGCTTCCGCCCGTGGGGCTCAACCCAAATTCCAGGGCCTCAGGAGTTCGGAGGCTCGGATCGGAATTTAAGTTCTTGCCTCTGACCGGGGCGTAGTCCTTTTCGGGCCTGTCGTGGAAGGATCCGGAAGAGTTCAACGCAAAAGGCAAAGTACGACCGACTTCTACAACTGGTCACGGCCGTGCCGCTCTCCGAATGCAAGAGGGCGAAGCTGGTCTACGTCGTCCCCGAAGTGCCGAAAGACCTCGGGAGCCCAGTCGATGGTGTCGAGGTGAAATGCCTGCTGTTTCGGGATCTGAGGGTTAAGGAAAACTCCCGCTCTGCTCGGGAGTGGAGAGTCATCCACGAGTACCTGTCCGAGCTCGGGCGCGGAAGCGAGAAGCGCGTTCGGGGCCGGCATCCTCCCACTCAAAGCTGATGCTGTCCGACTTGTCATTCCTAACCTTGAAACGTGCACTTCTCACCATAGGCGACAGCTCGTCCAAGTGGACCGCCGTCTTTCGGTATCGCCGTCCGCGATTCTCTGGAGAATCGTCTGAGAACTACGCACGGCGCGGATGATCCGAAGATCCACCTATAGACTTCCGGTCGCTTCCAGATAGCACCTCACCATGTCGGCCCGCAGCCCCCATTTACACCGCTACAACGATTCGCACGGCGGGCTCTCTGCATGGTTCACACCGGTTTGAAGCCCCGTCCCCTGAGAGGAGAATCGACAGTTCAACGCAACGGCATCTATTCAGTCACGACAACGCCGAGGCGCCGAAGGGCGGTCCTCGTGTCCGCCTCAAGCCGCGCGAACGCCGCGAGTAGCCGCAGCGGAGACCAGTCGGTAATCAGGTCCGCCAATCTGTGGGCTGCCCTTGCTGGCTTGAAGCGCTTCGCGCGCCGCCCGGTGGCGCCGCTTGCAGTGCGCAGGGCGTTATAAAGTGTAGCCTTGGGGTCCGGTAACCGTTCCCATCTGGCCGCGACCGGTAGATCCAAGGGATTTGTCCCCGAAGGACGACCCGCCGCCTCGCGCATAGCAGCCTCATTGTGAAGCAGCCAAGCCTCCTGCATCCGCACAGGCACAATGCAGACATGACCCAAGCCAGTCGTGTTGGCGACCCGAACCTCGGTGTAGCGAAATTCCGGATCTTGGTGCTCCGCGTCGCGGTGTACGAAAAGAATATGGCACGGATACAACCTCGTCGCGACAACTATCCGTTCACCGAGCCCCCGAGGTCGTTCTGGAAGGCCTCTCAGGTCGGCCCACCGTATTTCTATTTCCGCCGTTGTTAGCCGTGCAATTAGCCACTCAAGAATCCGCACCAGTACGACATCGGACGTCCCGTCGGTTACGAGCGTCGCTTGGAACGTCATTCCGCTGGCTCCGCATCGTCGGGAACCAAGGGCAACTCGAGTTGCATGTCCTTGCGCTGTATGACCCGGGTGGAACCGACGCGCCCCTCTTGCTCCTCGCTTACGATGGCCCCAATAGGATTCAAATAAGCCAGGAGATCGCCACGGGTGACAGTGGGTTCTTTAGATCCCCCTTCATCGCGCCACGTTCCTGACAAGTGGCGTATCGAGAGTCGAGACGATTCTGTCCCGTTCCACGTGCCGGCTCCCGAATGCGCTAAGAGCAACGCATCATCATGCACACAAGCGACGACCGACGGTGAGTGCGTATTGACGATTACTTGCCTAAGAGGATTGTCCGTATCAACGGGCTCCTGGACATCAACGGCGAGGTCGCCGAGCAGCTCAATCACGGCGGCGATTCGGAGGGGATGCATGCCATTCTCTGGCTCTTCAAGGCAAAGTAATCGCCGACTCTTTGGATCGGCCTCCATCACAGTCAACGCGAGAAAACGCAGCGTGCCATCGGATAGTGCGCTGGCGATGTGCTCAGTGTTGTATCGGTCGGTCATCGAAATATTGAGGAGCTGGCGCTTGTCGTCCACATCAACGGAGACCCGACGCATGTTCTCGACAAATTGCGAGAGTCTGTTGGCCACGCGGGCATACACATCCTCCGATCCCCCGGGGTGGTCTCGTTCGGCAGCCTGGGCGAGTTCATAAAGCGTCGCTGGCAGGTGTGCCCCATTGGGCCCAATGCTACGCGAGGCTGTGAATCCGTCAGGTGCGCGCAACGCAGACGGCTCAAGCTGGAGTTGTGTCCAACTCGCCATCTCTTGACGGGCGAGCACAAGCGTTCGGTGTTCGGCGGCATTATTCACCGATGACAGCATCGTGCGGGGCAAATTCGACGCAGGGACCCGCCGGGGACGGCCGCCACCCAAACCGCCAACGCTGTCGGCGTGAAGCGAAACAAGTGTGTCCCCGCCTTCAATCTCAGTCGAGATGTAAGGACTCGTGCGTCGGCCGCGGACAACCGAATCCCGCCACGCCTTCTTGTGAGGAAACCCAAGACGGCCCTTGGCTCCAGACCGATTTATATGCGCCATGCTCTCGCTGACTACTTCCAGCGCGCCCATGGTCTTGATAGTCTTGTCGGGTCGATAGCGCAACTCCAACTCGTATTGGAGGAACGTCATCGATGCTGTAGCTGTCTGGCCGAGCGCGTCCTCTCCCTCCTCCGGGATCACCAATTCCGCAACAAACGTCATCCTGTCGGCGATCTGCCCGCCCACACGCCGGAAGAGAGCCCGCACGTCGCCTCGACGTGCGTCACCGCCTCGAACGGTCAGCGCGGCTTCGACAAGAGGCTTGTCGGCTAGGGCCGCAAGGAACAGGATTGCGTCAAAAAGGTTGGATTTTCCAACGCCGTTTGGCCCGGCAATACACGTAAACGGCCCAAAGCGGACGTCGATGCGATTTAAGTTTTTGAAACCGTCCACCTTCAGGCGCGTCAGCATTCGTTAACATTCCCCACTGTTTATTAACGCACATGAGACACCCTCAGGCGTAGGCCCTTCCGTGCCAGGCTGAATTGGTGTTGTCGAGAAATCCGGTGTGCGCTCGGGGCATCGGGACACGGGGCGATTAAGTTTGCCATGACGAGAAACGCGCGTTCCTCCCCTGTGCCGAGGTCCGGGCTTGCGCGATACCAGGGGTCCGTTATGGCGACCACACGGCCACGTGAATTGGCGGAACCGGTAGAAAACAAGGCCCGAGACGATACAATGATCAAAGGACGACATTGAATCTCTGGACCATCCTTGCAGGCGTGGTCAAGTGGCTAGGCAAGCCTGCATTAGGTGTAGGCGCCATAGCGGCCTCGTGTGCGCTCGTTCTGTGGGCGACGCAGTATCCGGAGTTCGCAGCGGCTAAAGCTGTTGTCGCTCCCTATCGGGGATGGATTGAGGTTGGCCTGATCAGTTCAATCGCAACGCTCGTAGCGTTCCTTATAGCAAAGTTGGGCGCAATAACTGGCCATGTCTTGACGAACCGCCGTACGAAAGCGACACTCAAGAGGGAGTTGGAAAGCCTAAGCCAACCCGAAAAGGAAATCCTGCGACTATATCTGAGTAACGGGTCCAGAAGCCTCGTTTTTCCCATCCAAGAGAGTACGGTCAACGGACTGGTGAGCCGCGGAATTCTCTACCAGCATGGAATCGGAAGTATTCATTCGGCGCCTACGCATGTGAACGAGTATGTTTGGTCAGAGATCATAAAGCACCCAAACCTACTTGCTTGACAGAAAATGGGAAAGCCGCAGTGGCGAGGGGTCCGTCATCCTCCCCCGCGAGCCCGGAATCCCGTGCCTATGGTTGCGGCCACGCTGGGCCGGCGCTTCCGCCCGTGGGGCTCACCCAAATTCCACGACATCGGGAGTTTGGAAACTCACCCCCGGCATTTTGTCGCCTACGAAAAAAAAAACGTCAAGGATCGATGCCCCCGCAATTCCTGCCCCGATGCCGCCGAGCGGTTCGTCCTTGTGCATCCCAAGCCCGGATCGGTATCGAGCGAGGTGGACGCTCGGCGGCGCATCGCGAAAGCCCGGATTTCACCGAGAAATGCACAAAATTGCATAAGAGCACCCCTCCGCCAATCGGCCGAGAGCGCTTCTAACCAACAGAAAAAACGATGCTTACCCATGCCGCAATTTTGTTTTTTCAATTGCGAACCCAAACCGCCCTCCGCGCCTTGCGGTCCTCGGCGGATCCGGTTGTTCAACCGCCATTCGCCGGTCACCACCGGTCGTTCGCCGAAAACCAGTCTCGGCCTTCCGGACCCAGGCCTTAAGCTGGGGTCATGAATGCAAGAAATTCTTACGACCCGCAAGGGCGGGACACCAGTCAACGCTTCGTCCCGGCCATCGTGTTGATCGCCGTCGGCGCCATCTTTCTCCTCAGCAATCTGCACATTCTGCACTGGCACGAGATCTGGGCCTATTGGCCGGTCGCTCTCATCGCAGCCGGGTTGTATAAGGTGGTCGATTCGGAGTCGAATTCGCACCGCACCGGCGGCGCCGTGTTGATCGCCATCGGCGGCCTCCTGCTGGCCAACAACCTCGGCTACCTCTACTTCTCCTGGGGTGAAATGTGGCCCCTGTTGCTGATCGGGCTTGGGCTGTTGATGCTTTTCGACCGCGTCGGTTGGTCCTGGACGAGCCGCTCTTCCTACTCCAACCCAACCGCGTCGGGCGCCAACGTGCTATTCGAAACCGCGGTTTTCAGCGGCGGCAAACGGAGACTCGTCGTGTCCGATTTCCGCGGCGGCAAGGTGGATGCCGTGTTCGGCGGATTTGAAATCGATCTGCGCAACTGCGACATTGCCGGAGATTCCGCGGTTCTGGAGCTCAACGCGGTTTTTGGCGGCGTCGAGCTGCGGATTCCCGAAACCTGGACCGTGGTGTGTAAAGGAGCCGGTGTCTTCGGCGCCTTCAGCGACGAAACCCGCCACCCCGACCTCCAGGCGCCCAACCGAAAGCAATTGATACTCAAGGGCGGCGCGGTGTTCGGCGGAGTGGTCGTCAAAAACTGATCCGATGCACCCGATTCTGGTTTCGCGGCGCCGCTTGCTGGCTTACCTGGCGGCGTGGGTCCCGCTGGCGGCTTTGCTGGTCTGGCTGAACCGCTCCGCCGGCGGCGCCGATTGGCGCCAGGGGGCGGCGGCTATCGTGCCGGCGTGCTTCCTGTACGCCTTTGCCTGTCTTTCGTCTTGGTACCTTTGCCGGATTCGGCCGCTGGCCCTGGCTGCGTTTTTTCCCCTGGCGGTGAATTTCGCTGCCGTAGCGGCTGCCGGCGGTCTGCTGCTGGCCGGCGCCGGCTTATTCGCGGCTTGGTCGTTGAATGTCTCGCCACCGCAGCTCGGTCTCCTGTTCGGCGTAGGCTTTCTGCTCTACCTGCTTTCGGCGGGACTCCACTACGCCGCCCTGGGGGTGGAAAGCTCGCGCCAGGCCGAGCGCCGCGCCTCCGAAGCTCGCACCATGGCGCGGGAAGCCGAGTTGCAAGCTCTGCGCGCCCAATTAAATCCCCATTTCCTGTTCAACAGCCTCAATTCCATCGCCGCCCTGGCTACCCTCGATGGCGAACGCGCGCGCGAAATGTGCGTGCGGCTGGCGGACTTTCTGCGCGGTAGCCTCAGCTTCGGCGGCCGCCAGACGATTCCTCTCGAAGAAGAGCTCGCCCTGGCGCGCCGGTACCTCGATGTGGAACAGGTCCGTTTCGGCCGCCGCCTGCGCGTGGAGGAAGCTATCGAGCCCGCCTGCCGGCGCTGTGCCATCCCCGCCCTGCTGCTGCAACCGCTGGTGGAAAATGCGGTCAAGCATGGCATTTCCGGCCTGACCGAAGGCGGCGTCGTCCGTCTGGCCGCCCAGCGCACCGCGAGTGGCGTGACGATCACGCTCGAAAACGCCTTCGACCCCGAATCCGCTTTAGACCGCAAATCCGGCCTCGGCCTGGAGCACGTTCGCCGCCGCCTGGCCGCGAGCTTTGGCGACGAGGCCGCCATGGAAGCCGGCGCGCTCGAAGGATCCTATCGCGTGCGGTTGCGCTTGCCCTGCCAGGAAAGATCGTAGAAAGCGCCCTCTCTTCTCCCGCATCCGAGTAGCCCCACCTTCTAGTGGGGGGGGGCTTGTAAAACGTCGCGCTGGGCCTTAAAGTAAGCTCGGAAGGAAAAGGCGCGGCTGGCCACGTGCGCTAGCCGTTGTCTTGAACCGCAGAATCGAAACGAGGTTTCCATGTCGACAACCGCGATCGAAACAGTCATAAAGAACCCATACGAAGCCGCACTCGAGAATTTCGACCTGGCGGCAAATGAGCTCGGACTCGAAGAGAACATCCGAGCGATGATCAAATACCCGGAGCGCATACTCATGGTGAGTGTGCCGGTCCGCATGGACAGTGGCAAGATCGTCCGCTTTGAAGGCTACCGCGTGCAGCACAGCACCATGCGCGGCCCGGCCAAGGGCGGCATCCGCTTCCATCCCAACGTCACCGTGGACGAAGTCAAGGCTCTGGCTACCTGGATGACGTGGAAGTGCGCCGTCGTGAACATCCCCTTTGGCGGCGCCAAAGGCGGCGTCACCTGCAATCCCAAAGCGATGTCCATGGGCGAGTTGGAGCGGCTGACGCGACGCTATGCCAGCGCCATCCTGCCGCTCATCGGCCCGGAACGCGACATTCCCGCGCCGGACGTATACACCACGCCGCAGATTATGGCGTGGATCATGGACACCTACAGCATGAACAAGGGGTATCCGGTGATGGGCGTGGTCACCGGCAAGCCCATCAGCCTGGGCGGATCGCTGGGCCGAAACGATGCCACCGGCCGCGGCTGCTATTACACCGTGCTCAGCAGTTGCCAGCACCTCAAGATCCCGGTCGAGGGCGCCCGCGTGGTGGTGCAGGGGTTCGGCAACGCCGGCTCCATCGCGGCCAAGCTGTTTCATGCCGCGAATGCAAAAATCCTTGCCGCCAACGATTCCACCGCCGCCATCTACAACCGGAACGGCTTGGATATTCCCAAGCTCATCCTGCACAAGGAGCAGACCGGCAGCCTGCGCGGCTTCCCCGAGGCGGAGACCATCTCCCCCGACGATTTGCTTACCCTCGATTGTGAGATCCTCATCCCGGCCGCGCTCGAAAACGCCATTACCGTGGAGAATGCTCACGCCATACGCGCCCGCATCGTGGCCGAAGCGGCCAACGGGCCTGTGACTCCGGAAGCCGACCAGATCCTCGACCGGAAGGGCGTTTTCCTGATCCCCGACATCCTCTGCAATGCCGGCGGCGTAACCGTGTCCTACTTCGAGTGGGTCCAAGATGAAAACCACCTCTTCTGGGACGAGCAGGACGTCAACGCCCGGCTCGAGAAAGTAATGACGCGCGCCTTCAACGACGTGCTCAAGATTCACCTCGATCGCAAAGTCAGCATGCGTCTCGCGGCCAATATGCTGGGCATCAGCCGCGTCGCCGAAGCTAACCGCATCCGGGGCCTGTACCCCTAAGGCATGATCGTAGAGCCGTGGGGCAGACCATCGTCTCCCGTGGTCTGCCCCAACCAGCCCGCCTCACCGACCTCGACCGTTAGGGAGCGGTTGTCGGGAACGGATTTCCCCAAAATCGGTTGAGCACCCAACCCCTTTGACTTTCCCCCCAATTTCTGGTGTACACTGAAGTGACAGATTATCGCTTGAGTCTCGCCAACGAAAGATCGCCGTTCCGCCGTATTACCCCGCGGGGCTGCTCCGCATCGCCCGCCATCCCGCAACGTCCGCCGAAAAATTTATAAGAAATGTATCCTGGAAGAAATTACCCTCCTCGCAGGCAGCATCGCAGAGAGAACGTAAACGAGTCGATCCGCGCGCGTGAAGTGCGCGCGGTCTTCCCCGACGGCACGGCCGAGGTCATGCCGACCGCAGCCGCCATACGCAAGGCCCAGGAAATGGGCTTGGACTTGGTTGTGGTCTCCCCTACCGCGGTCCCGCCGGTGGCCAAAGCCGTGGATTACGGCCACTACCAATATGATCTCAAGAAGAAACAGCACGACGCCAAAAAGAAGCAGCACGTCGTGCAGGTAAAGGAGCTGAAATTCCGGCCCAATACCGACGATCACGATTACGAGTTCAAAAAGCGGAACGCCATCCGCTTCTTGGCCGAAGGCAATCGGGTGAAAGCGGTAGTGCAGTTCCGCGGCCGGGAAATCGCCCACGCCGATTTGGGCAAGAAGCTTTTGACGCGCTTCGCCGCCGATCTGACCGCGCACGGCAGTGTGGAAGGTATGCCGCGCCTCGAAGGGCGGAATGCTCACATCCTGATCAGCCCGGTCAAAACCGCGGCCAAGCCCGCTCCCAGCGGAACCTCAAAGCCGCCCACCCCCGGCCAGCAACCCCCTCCGGCTGCTCCTTCCGCGCCGCCCAATTGAGTTGGTACCCGTTACAGTACCGGTTCGGGCACCCGGAGCGCGGCGGTAAACTCTCGTGCGTGATAGAATTACTCTAGTTTTTGCGGAGCGCCGACCATTCGGTAATGTATAACGCTTTCTTTGGTTTCACCCAAAATCCGTTCAACATGAGTCCGGATCCCTCGTTCCTGTTCCGGAGCGCCCAGCATGAGGAAGCGCTGGCCAATCTCAAGTACGGCGTGATGACCCGCAAGGGCTTCATTGCCCTCTGCGGCGAAGTGGGCACCGGCAAAACCACCATGCTGGAGTGCCTGCGCGATTTTCTGCGGTCCCAGCAGATTGCCTTTGCTTCGCTGTTCAATTCGCGGCTCACCGTGGAGCAATTCTTCGAAATGCTGGCCTACGACTTCGATCTGGAATGCAACCAGCGCTCGAAAACCGAGGTATTGCTCGCGCTCAACAGCATGCTGATCGATCGTGCCGCCGCCGGACGAACCACCGTCCTGATCGTGGACGAAGCTCACAACCTGGAATGGGACGTTTTGGAAGAGGTGCGGCTGCTGGGGAATCTCGAAAACCGGCGCGGCAAGCTGCTGCAAATCATCCTTTCCGGGCAGCCGGAACTGGACCGCAAGCTGGACGCTGCCGAATACCGCCAACTCAAGCAGCGGATTGCCCTCCGTTGTACCCTCCGCAGTTTCGACCGGGAAGAGACCGCAGCCTATATCGACTCGCGCATGCAGCGCGCCGGGGTTCAGAACCAGAACATTTTTACGTTCGAGCTGATCGACGGAATCTACTTGCGTTCACAAGGCATACCTCGCATTATCAACGCGATCTGCGACAACCTCTTGCTGATGGCTTTCGCTCTGGAATCGAAGACCGTCACTCTGGACATGCTGGACGAAGTGGCCGCCGATATGCGGCTCGAACGGACAGTCGAACATCCATTTACCGTCCATCCCCAATACCCGGCCCGCGTACTTCCGCGGGGTTGAACCGCACAAATCCCCCTTCATTCTCACCCATATGGCCCGATCATAGGGGATTTACCCTATATTTAAACATCATTCTACAATTCAAAGTACTATTAGACCCTATAGTTTGAACGTAGTGTTAGGGGGGGCAGTACGTGGACGCGTCCGTGGCCCCAGTTCGTTCGGCCCACATCCAGCAAGCTCTTGCCACGGTCGGGAAATTCAATTTCAAGTTTGGGAAAAGGAGATGATTAAGATGCGTAGACTTTTTGAAAACCGTTTGTTTCTGGGAGTGGCCTGTGCGTTTTTCGCGGCGGCTCTGGCTCTCAACGCAAGCACCGGCGCGATGACATTCGCGGGTTCGAGCCAATTGGCGGTGAAGACCGGCCCAACCCTGCCGCCCGATCCGTGGGATTCGCTTGCCGTCAAGACCGGCCCGACGCTGCCGCCCGACCCGTGGGATTCGCTTGCCGTCAAGACCGGCCCGACGCTGCCGCCCGATCCGTGGGATTCGTTGGCTGTCAAGACCGGCCCAACCCTGCCGCCCGACCCGTGGGATTCGTTGGCCGTCAAGACCGGCCCAACGCTGCCGCCCGATCCGTGGGATTCGTTGGCTGTCAAGACCGGCCCAACCCTGCCGCCCGACCCGTGGGATTCGTTGGCTGTCAAGACCGGCCCAACCCTGCCGCCCGATCCG
>Ga0187848_10000317_pt1 | contig 44320 bp, 38 predicted proteins | sample June2016WEW_4_40_FD_132424 | JGI IMG/M metagenome (GOLD analysis project Ga0187848, IMG submission 132424) | Peatland microbial communities from SPRUCE experiment site at the Marcell Experimental Forest, Minnesota, USA - June2016WEW_4_40 | ecosystem: Environmental > Terrestrial > Soil >... | reverse complement strand
TTTAATATTTCATTTAAAAAGAGTGACAAAAAAGGGATATTAATTGATGAATGTTTTTGACGGTAGTTGATAAATAACTAGTATAATCATGTATTTAAAATTATATCTCAGCATTATTGATGTTTTGGCATGATCCTTCCATTAATATAAAGGCAAATAAGGTTACAAGGAGGTAACAGATCATGAAAAAGACATTAGGAACAATGATGGTAGCGGCGGCGGTTGTCCTTTTAACAGCAACTTTCTGCTTTGCCGAGTTTGCGGCAGGTTCAGCAGACACTTTCCCCTATTTCCAGCTGGGTTGCTTAATCATCGGTGGTTTGATTGTGGTTTCTTTAAAACGCAAATATGAAAAGATGTATACTACGGAAGCAGTCGGTGTCTTCGCTCTGTACACGATCTTGATGGCTCTTTTCACCAATCCGGTGATCGAAGCAGTGAAGACCATCGTCAGCTAAGAGGAACCAGATGAATCGAGTTGCCCCATGAAGGCGGCTCGCTCAGGGAAGGAAGGAGGAATAGACAATGCAGGCAACACACAAAACACAATTGGAGCAATATATGAGTTTCGGCGGAATCTTGATGCTCTCGGCCTGGGGATTCGCGATGGTGATTGCTTCTTTCCTGTTCCTTTACATAGGTCACCTGCTGGATGTCCTTTTGGGAACCGCACCTAACTTCATGCTGGGTTTATTTTTCTTAGCCATTTTCCTGTGTGTGATGAGGCTCTATCAGGAAGCCTGGAAAAAGAGAAAGGATGTTTAGCCTCCATCAGTAACATTAAATCATGATCTGCTAATATATACCCCCCTTAAAGCGAAATGCTTTAAGGGGGGTATATATAGGTACAATTGACAGCATATCACAAAAAAATATTGAAGGGTTTCTCCAATAACAGCAAATGATTGCGAATTGGTGCAAGGCTGTGTTACAAGTAACGCATGTCACTCTGGAAACAGAAAAATAAGATTCTCGTTACCTGCCCAAAAGGCGTGTCACCTTATTTGAAGACGGAGATCGAAGCTCTGGGATTCCCCGTTTTAGCGGAGTTGGATACGGCAATCCAAATTGAAGGTAGTCTTGAAGATACCTTGATCTTAAATCTGCATCTGCGCACCGCCCAGCGAGTTCTCTACCAACTGGAGACGTTAAGCGTCAATACACCGGGCAGTCTCTATGGAAAGCTAAATACCATCCCCTGGGAAACTCTCCTTCATAATTCCGGTAAGGCGGCTTATGTTTGCGTAACCTCGATTGTCGATAATCCCCTCATTACCGATTCCCGCTTCGTCAACGTCAAGGTCAAAGATGCCATTGTGGATCGGATTCGCGACAAATGCGGCAGAAGGCCTGATTCCGGCCCGGATAAAGACAAAGCGGTTATCCATGTGTATTGGAAAAACGATCAGGCTTATGTTTATCTGGATACTTCCGGAGAGCGACTCTCCCTGCGCGGCTACCGCAAGATTCCCCTGCAAGCGCCCATGCAGGAAACATTGGCGGCGGCGGTTATTATGGCTACAGGCTGGAAGGACGAAGGAGCATTTATCAACCCCATGTGCGGGAGCGGTACCCTGGCCATCGAGGCGGCATTCATCGCCCTAAACCGCGCGCCCGGTTTACTGCGGAATAATTACGGCTTTATGTTCATTAGAGGATTCCCCGAAACTCTTTGGCAGAACCTGCGTAAGAAAGCCAAGGATAGTACTAAAAAGAAATTACCGGCAAAAATTATCGCGACAGATATTGATAAGAAAGCGATTCTGGCGGCCAGGCAAAACGCTCAAACCGCCGGAGTTGAACACTTGATCGAATTTAATACTTGCTCTTATGAAAATACTCCCATCCCGGAAGACGGCGGTATAATCATTTTAAATCCACCTTACGGCGAGCGCATGGGTGCAACCAGTGATAAAACAAAATACCGCAGGGGTAAAGAAGAAGCAACACGGGGACGTAGAATTATTATCCGCAAAGACGCTGATAGAACCGACAAAGGCAGCTACAGTAAGGCAAGAGAGACCCAAATATTGGAAGCGACTTATCAAGGCATTGGCGATTTTTTTAAAAAGATCGGCGGCGGCTACCGCGGCTATATTTTTACTGGCAATTTAGAGATGGTCAAGAAAGTGGGTTTGAGAACCAAACAACGTATTATTTTCTATAACGGCGAAATCGAATGCCGCCTTCTCGAATATGAACTCTACACTGGAAGCATGAAAAAACAAAAGGATATTTAACCTCATAAGGGAATTGTCGTAATAAGCTCACTGGAGCCAACGCATTGAGGCCGCTTAGCATCAATTTTCCCCAAGCGCTTTTTTACACTCACTAATAAGTGATTTTTTAGATACGCCTAAATCAATGATATCCCCCGGCAGAAATTCGTCGAATGATTTTTGACGGTAAACATAAAAGTTGGGATTGATATTTACTTCCTTGAGAGCTTTTGCCCAATTTCCTTCTAAGTTATGCACTGCCAGCAATATTTCGCCAACCCGGCGATCACCCAGAGAAAGCAAAGCCTGAACATAGTTCCACTTCGGAACATCGTGGATAACCTTTACCTGCTTGTCATTTCTGAAAGCATTAACGATCTTTTTAATTTTCTTACCTGCCTCGCTAACATCAGCCAGAGCGCACCACTGCAATGGCGTTTGCGGCTTCGGGATAAACTGATTGATGCTTAAGGTTATGCGCCGAAACTTTCTTTTACCCTTGGAATATTGCAGAACTTGATGTTTAATTTTCTTGGTAAGCTCGATTATGGCATCAATATCCTGCTCTTCTTCTTTAGGCAGCCCCACCATAAAATAAAGCCTTAAATTAGGAATTCCCTTGTCCAACAATAATTCTGTTGCCTTGATAATATCCGCTTCAGTTATGTCTTTGCGCAAAACGTCACGCATTTTCTGGCTGCCCGCTTCCGGCGCGAGTGCGACTGTTTCAATGCCGCCGGCTTTGATAAGGTCAACTATCTTTTCATTTATTTGATCAATGCGCAGTGAACCAATCCCCGCTTGCGCGTCTTGCGCGGCAATATATTCACATATTTTTATAAGGTCGGGATGTTCGGAGACCGCTGTGCCGACCAGACCGATTTTCTTCTTTTTCTGCAAGCCACGGTCAATTGAGGCAACAATCTCATCGCTGCTACGGAAACGCGCCGGGCGGTAAACAAAGCTAGCCGCGCAAAAACGGCAACTATGAAAGCAGCCCCGGCTTACCTCTACCAGAAACATATCTTCCATTTCCGTCTGCGGCGCGCTGATAACTTCTTCCGTTTTAAAAGCATTTATATCTTTTATGGAATTGATTTTTATTTTCTTCGGCAATCCGGCCTCACGCGGCTCGATTGCCTTTATTTTGCTATCAACAGAATATTTTATTTCATAAAGGCTCGGAACATAAACGCCTTGTATTTTTTTTTGTAAATCTAACAGTGATTTCCTGCGGTCATGACCGAGACGGCGTGCCTCTTCAAAATGACGGGTAAACTGCGGCAATATTTCTTCGGCCTCACCCAAAATGAACAAATCAAAAAAATCGGCCAGCGGCTCGGGATTAAGCGTCAACGCGATGCCGCCTCCGATAACCAAAGGGAAATCTTCCGTACGCTCTTTTGATAAAAGAGGAATGTCAGCAAGTTCCATCATTTTCAATACATGGGGGTAATCATTTTCGAAGGAAATAGAAAAAGCCAAAATGTCAAATTCGGCAATTGACTTTTGGCTTTCCAGACTAACCATTTCTGCCGCGCCGGATACGTATTCGGCTTCGTCTTCCGGCAACGGCAGAAATACTCTTTCGCAAAGAAAGGAGGGTTGTTCATTGAATATTTTATAAACTGTTTGGAAGCCCAAATTCACCATGCCTGTGCGGTAATAATTCGGATAGGCCAGGCAAACTGTATTGTATGTGCCCCAAACTTTTTTTACATAACCTGTCTCCCGCCCCAAAATGGTTTCATATTTTTTTTTCAGTTTCCAATCCATGGTTTTATCATGGCCTATATTCTGTCTTTATCAAGATTTCTTCCGGTCAAGCTTAAACCTAAAAATCACGGGTATGAACCCTAAAGCAAGCTGCGGGGTACCACACCCTCCGCTTCGTGGGATAATTCGGCTTGCAAGCTTCAGCATGTGTGACCTTTAGGTTATGCACTTTGTTTCTGAAGTTTGCATCTCATTACAACTTACCAATTTCCCCAAACTTCGTTATGGAAATTGGAGTTTCACTAACAATCAATCCGCCTGACGGCGCAAAAATGTAGGAATTTCTAGGTCTAGATTCTCCGTATCATCGTTAATGCCCATAGTCACGACATTCGCATTGTTACGCGTCTTTTCCCGGCGCATAAAAGCTGGTGTTGACAAATCTTCCCGCCGGAAACCGGCTAGATGCGTAACATTCTCCGGAGATTGTTTTTTCTTTATCAAATTATCATCAAACCCCGTGGCAATAACCGTTATGCGTATTTCGTCTTTCATATTTTCATCAATGACCGTGCCGAAGATGATATTGGCATCTTCATGGGCTTCCGCCTGGATCAATGAGGAAGCCTCATTGACTTCGTAAAGGCTCATATCCGGCCCGCCGGTGATATTGAGCAATATTCCGTGCGCGCCCTGGATGGTGTTGTCTTCCAGAAGCGGTGAAGAAATTGCTTTTTGTGCCGCTTCAATAGCCCTGTTTTCTCCGCCCGCAACACCTGTGCCCATTATGGCCATACCCATATCGCTCATGATATTCTTCACATCCGCGAAATCAAGATTGATTAGGCCTGGAACTAAAATCAAATCGGAGATTCCCTTGACCGCCTGATAAAGAATATCGTCCGCTTTTTTGAATGCCTCCAAAAGCGACAAACTTCGGCCGCCTAAACTCAGAAGGCGCTGATTAGGAACAACAATGAGTGTATCCACGGAGTCCCGCAACTGAGCGATACCTTCTTCGGCCTGGATGTTGCGTTTCTTGCCTTCAAACTGAAAGGGTTTGGTAACCACAGCCACAGTCAAGACACTGCACTCACGGGCAATTTCCGCGATAATCGGCGCCGCACCTGTTCCTGTTCCTCCGCCAAATCCGGCAGTGATAAAAATCATATCCGCGCCTTCCAGATACGGTCTTATTTCATCGCGGGATTCCATTGCTGATTGTCTGCCGATTTCCGGATTGGAACCAGCTCCCAAACCTTTTGTTATCTCCATACCCAGCTGAATTTTGATTGGTGAACTCGACACGCCGAGAGCCTGCGCGTCCGTATTAGCGCTAATGAAATCAACTCCGCGCAGGCAGTGTGAAATCATCGTATTGACGGCGTTGCCGCCGCCGCCGCCTACACCAATCACCTTGATTTTTGCCGAATTTTCATTACATACTTGAGTCAATTCAAACATAGTCATCCCTTCCTTTCAAAAAAATTCCGAAATCCATTTTTTTATTGTTCTGGTCATATTGCCGAATAAACTACTTTTCTTTCCATATAAAGAATCGTCCGCCAACTGCTTACTGCCATAAATGATTAAGCCAACGCCTACAACATGCGCCGGCGAATTAACTACATCGGATAATCCTCCGACACCGGTCGGGTTTCCTCTGCGCGCCGGCATATCAAAGACCTGCTCGGCAAGTTCATTTATGCCGTACAAAAGCGAAGTGCCTCCGGTTAAAACTACTCCTGCCGCCAGCATATCTTCAAAGCCGGAACGGACAATTTCCTTGGAAACAAAATTTAATATTTCTTCCATCCTGGGCTCGACAATCCGCCCCAGTATTTGGCGCGATACCTCCCGGTCTTCCCTGCCGCCGACGCTGGGCACCTTAATTATTTCTTCCTTGGGAATCATGGAAGTCAAAGCGCATCCATATTTAAGTTTTATTATTTCCGCTTCATTTAAGGGAGTGCGTAAACCCGTAGCAATATCCGAAGTGAGATAGTTACCGCCGACAGGCAGTATGGCCGTATGTTTTATGCTTCCTTCGGAGAAAATTGCGATCGCCGTGTTGGCACCGCCGATATCAATTAAAGCCACGCCTAAATCTTTTTCGTCAGAGCTGAGCACCGCTTCACTGGCCGCCAATTGTTCCATAACTATGGCGTCGATGTCCAAACCAACTCGGCTGACAGACTTTACAATGTTCTGAATAGAAGAGGATGATCCGGTTACAATATGCACCTTAGCTTCCAGCCGGACGCCCGACATACCAATTGGATCTTTAATGCCATCCTGGCCGTCAACCACATAATTTTGAGGCAGAACGTGCATTATTTCCCTATCTATGGGAATGGCAATCGCTCTGGAAGCTTCCACCGCCCTTTGCACATCATCTTCATCCACTTCCCGGCCTTTAATGGAAACTATGCCCAATGAATTTTGTCCTTTAACATGGCTGCCGGAAATCCCAACATACGCTGAATTAATACGACAGCCGGACATATGTTCAGCCTCTTCCACCGCCGTTTTTATCGATTCCACCATGTTATCGATATTGACAACGACACCTTTTCTCATTTCTTTAGCTTGAGATGTCCCGATGCCGATAATGTCAATGCCGGTTTCTGTAACCTCACCGACAATGGCCGTAGTCTTTGTCGTTCCGATATCGAGTCCAACCAGCACATCACTTTTTCTACTCATCAGCACTTTCACCTCTCTTTTAATTTCACTGCCTTTAACCTTTTCTTTTTATATCCGATAACGCCTGTTTATTTTGTCCTGATCCGTCCGTACAAATGCATTTTTACGCTGTACTGTAATTTTTGATTCATCACACAAATCAACGCACAAAGAGCCTTTTTTTATCCCTCTTTTTTCCAAATCGGCCATGACTAATTTTAATTGCTTCAGCTTACCCTCAAAACCGTCCATTCCGAGCTTCAGGTAAAGACCTGTCTCGGTAAGCACCGACAGTCCGTAAATCTCATCTATATGAATTTCGGAAATTGCCCCCAAATATGCGTACTGCCTGGAATTGAAAACAGTTTTCAGCAAATTAATTGCATCTAAAAACGGCTTGGATTTTGTTTTATCTTCCTCATCGAATCCGGACAGTATGGGAAGGTCAACTTCATCATTTTTACTTAATTTTTTAAAAACGGAACCGTTACTATCCACCAGATAAAAATCACCGGTTTGCTTCAGTAAAGCCAATGGAGTTCTTTCCTGTACTTCCAGAACAAGCCTGTTGGGCAGTTCTCTGCCGACATAAATATTTTTTACCCAGGGGTTCTTGATAACCCTATGTGTAACAGCTCCGGTGTTGACAGCGAAAAGATTTTGTGCGGGCTTTATCTGCGCTAAAGTCAGAATATCTTTTTCCGTTAATTCCTTTAAACCGCGCACGGAAGTTTCTTTTATTTGAAAATACGGGGTGCTCAAAAGGCAGTTGTAAACATAAATGAATGAAAAGCTTAACGCGACTATGGAAGAAAGCAAGCATGTGGATCTGAGAAAATCACCCAATACTCCGGTAAACCGGCGGCGTAGACGGTACTTTTTCGCTCCATAGCTCGTTTTTAATCTCTTCGACATTAATCTTCTCCGATAATTACAACTTCCGGTTCCAGAATTACGCCTTTTTCTTGTTTGGCCTTAGATTGAATAAGCGCAATCAGCTCTAAAACATCAGAAGCCTTAGCCTTGCCTCTGTTAACTATAAAGTTGGCGTGTTTCAGTGATACTTGCGCGTCTCCGCAACTCACGCCTTTCATCCCCAACTCTTCAATGAGTTCCCCGACTGTTTGTCCCGGTATATTTTTAAAAACAGAACCGGCATTGGGATATTCAAGAGGATGCTTTTCATGACGCCACTGTATAATTTCACTCGTTCTCTTCTTAATTTGCTGAGCCTGCCCTTTTTCCAGCCTAAAGCGGGCAGACAGGATGATCGCTTCTGGAGGTAGGCCCGCCTTTCTATAGCTAAAAGATATTTCCTCCCGCCGGAGTGCTTTTTTCTTGCCATCAACGTCAAGCAGGAATACTATCTCGACAACATCTTTAATTTCTCTTCCATAAGCACCCGCGTTCATTCTTACAGCTCCACCTATGCTTCCGGGAATACCGGCACAAAATTCCATTCCCGTCAGCTCTTCCGCTAATGCGCGGCTGAGTACTGAAGCCAGTGCAGCTCCGGCCTGAGCCGAAATATAATGCTGCCTCTCCGGTGTACAGAGATAACTGACCCCGTTGAGACCTTTCATGAGTAAAATCACTCCATGATAACCGCCATCACGAACAATTATATTCGTCATGTTTCCAACAGGCAGAAAGTCTATTTTCTTTTCTTTAAGTCTCCTTACAATCTGAATCAGTTGATCTTCATTTACTATAAACACCAAGGCGTCGGCTTTCCCGCCCACCAAAAGTGACGCGTAACGAGACATGGGCTCATCATATAAGATTTTCCCCACGGCAATATCGCCAAGAGCATCCTGAATTTTATTAATATCCGCCATTATTTTCTCGTTTCCTTTACCTCTAATTCCTTCAAAAAAGTTTCCCCTACTTTATAAATACTACCGGCACCTAATGTAATAACTGTATCTTTCGGTCTTGCGGTGTTTAAAAGAAATTCTATTGTTTCTTTTGCGTTCGCGATATATTCCACGTGTGGATGACCCGTTTGTTTGATCGCCGCCCATAACGCGGCGGAATTAATTCCGGGAATAGGTTCTTCACTGGCTGGATATATATCATTCAGAATCAGAATGTCCGCGTCCTTAAACGCCATAGTGAATTCATCAAAAAGAGCTTTGGTTCTTGTAAAACGATGCGGCTGAAAAACGACAATCAGCCTACCCTTCCAAACCTGTCGGGCAGCGGTCAGTGTCTCTTTTATTTCGGTCGGATGGTGTCCGTAATCATCGACAACAATTATATCCGATACCTTTCCTTTTATTTCCAAACGTCTCTGCACACCGGAAAAGCCAAGCAATCCTTTTTTGATGGTCGGCAAACTCAATTCCAATTCTCGGCATACCGCAATTGCCGCCAGGGAATTATATACATTGAACATCCCCGGCACGACCAAGCCGATTTCTCCCTGGGGTTCTCCTTTATAACTAAGATTGTAAATAGTTTTGTCTGCCAGAAGTTTTATGTCACCCGCTCTGTAATCCGCGGGCATCTTAATACCGTAAGTTATGGTCTTGCGTTTGATTAATGGAATAATTTCCCGCACATATTGATTATCGCTGCACATGACCGTGCAGCCGTAAAAAGGGACAATATTGGCAAATTTAAGAAACGCTTCCTTGATTTCGTTTATACCCGGATAATAATCGAGATGCTCCCGATCAATATTCGTAATTATGGCGATTGTCGGGGATAATTTCAAAAATGAACCGTCACTTTCGTCAGCTTCCGCCACAATAACTTCTCCCTCACCCAATCTGGCGTTACTGCCTATGCTCGCCAACTTTCCTCCGATAACCATAGTAGGATCAAGGCCGCCCCGCGCAAGCATTGTTGAAATCATTGAAGTGGTTGTGGTCTTGCCATGGCTGCCGGAAACAGCAACGGAAAATTTCATCTTCAGAAGCTCCGCCAACATTTCTGCGCGCGGAATTACCGGAATTTTTTTCCGGTGAGCTTCTAATACTTCTGGATTATCCGCTTTAACCGCCGTTGATGTTACCACCACGTCTGCATTGCCTATGTTTTCCGCAGCATGCCCCAAAGATACAGACGCACCGAGCTTTTGCAAGCGCATGGTTGTATCCGATTGTTGAGTGTCCGAACCGCCAATTTTATATCCCAAGTTAATAAGGACTTCGGCTATACCGCTCATCCCGATACCGCCAATACCCACAAAATGAATACATTTGACTTTGCGTTGCATTAATCCTGTTTTTTTATCCGTTCCCATCTATTTTTTGATTCCTTTTTTTAGTTTCAATAATGAGCCACTAATTCATCTTGGCCATTAATTTAATACAGGCATCAACTATATTTGCCGCTGCGTTTATATTTCCGAGTCTGGCCGAGTTTTTTTCCAGTTTTTTTAATTTTTTTTCATCGCTTAACAAATTTTCCAATACTCCGAACAATTTGCCGCTGGTTAGTTCGCTCTCGTTAATTACAACTGCCGCTCCGGCATCCGCCATAGCCTGGGCGTTTTTTGTTTGATGATCATTGGCCGCCCAGGGATAAGGGATTAATATCGCCGCTTTGCCCGAAGCGGTAATTTCTGCAAGCGAAGTAGCCCCGGCACGACAAACGATTAAATCCGCTGCCGCATAAGCTCCGGCCATATCGACAATAAAAGGCATAACTTTCGCTTTGATACCGAATTTTTCATAAGCTTGTCTCACTTTCTCCAGTTGTTTTGTTCCGGTCTGGTGCATCACGCGGATCTTGTTTTTCATTTTTTGTAATTGTGACAACATATTTATCATAGCTTTATTAATTGTCACTGCTCCTTGCGATCCACCGAAAACAAGCAGTTGCCAAAAATCTTTCTTTCCTTTTTCCACATATCTCCCTGCGACAAATGCCGCCCTTACCGGATTACCGCTAATAATCACTTTTCTCTTAGGAAACCATGTTTGTGTTTGCGCGTATGTTACAAAAATTACTTTTACAAATTTACCCAAAATCCTGTTAGTGATACCGGGCAGGGCATTTTGTTCCGCAATTGCTGTAGGTATGCCCATAAAATGGGCAGTTAGCACTGCCGGTCCTGAAGCATAACCACCCACGCCAATAACAATATGCGGATTAAACTGCTTCAAAACGCGCCTTGATTGCCACATGCTTTGCGGAACCTGATAAGCGCTTCTTACCATTGCTTTTAGTCCCCGTCCTTTGACTCCCTCGATTTCAATTGTCCTGAGCTCATAACCTAGTTGCCCAAGCAACTTGCCTTCAATACCTTTTTTTGTTCCAATAAAAATTATTTGCGCTTTATCGTCCCTTCTCAAAAATTCTTCGGCTATGGCAATACCGGGGAACAGGTGACCTCCCGTTCCTCCTCCCGCGATTACAATTCGCATTTCTCAACTCCGGACAAAATTAAATTTGTTTTTTCCCCGTAAATACACCCACCTTTATCCGTCTTTTGTTCGGGCGGCATGAGCAGAAATATTCAATAGAATGCCGACAGCTGTCATGCTCATGATAAATGCAGTTCCGCCGTAACTTAAAAAAGGCAATACTAAACCTTTCAATGGTATAAGTCCCATTACGCCGGCAATATTGATGAATGCCTCCAAGGCAATCACCATAGTCAAGCCGGCAGCCAACAATGTTCCAAAAAGATCAGGCGCTTTTAGAGCTATCATAAAGCCACGTAAGGCAAAAAGTGCAAACAGGGCAATCACGATAGTCACTCCAATAAAACCGCTTTCCTCCGCGATGGTAGAGAGAATAAAATCAGTGTGCGGTTCGGGCAAATAAAATAATTTTTGCATGCCATCGCCTATTCCCACGCCAAAAGTACCCCCGGAGCCAAAAGATAGTAGCGATTGGATAATTTGAAAACCAGTATTGCTCGCATCTTTCCAAGGATCTAAAAATGCAGTTAAACGCGTCAGTCTGTATCCTTTGTGCAGAATCAGTAATATCCCCACAGGAATAAAAGCCGTCATCAAAAGTAAAAGATGCTTTATCCGCGAACCAGCAATAGACAACATCAAAAATAAGATTGTTGCTATAATTACAGCGGTGCCGAAATCAGGTTCCAGTAAAACCAGCAAAATAACTAGCGATATAATAATCAGGGGAAAGAGAATTCCCTTGCTGAAATTTTTTAATTGACTTGCCTTGCGGGCCAATAAATGCGCAAGAAAAACCACCATGGCAATTTTAACCATCTCCGTTACCTGAAAGGAAATGCCGCCGACATTCAACCAGCGCATCGCCCCTCCCCGTTTTATTCCTATACTTGGTATCAGGAGAATTACGAGTAATATTAGTGATAACAACATCCCGGGATAAGCCACTTTTTTTAATTGTGTGTAAGGAATTTTGGTCATCAATACCATCAAAACCAGACCTAAAAATACGAACAAGATTTGCTTTTTCAAAAAATATTGGCTGTCCTTAAATTTTTCCAACGCAATAATGGAACTGGATGAATAAATCATCGCCGTGCCGACAGTCACCAAAATCAAAGTAACCAGAAGCAAAATAATGTCCGGTGTCTTATCCTCTTTTTTAACCGCAGCATCCATTAAAGATCCCTCACCGCTTTCTTGAAAAAATCGCCCCGTTCTTTATAATCAGTAAATTCATCAAAGCTCGCACAACCGGGAGAAAGCAAAATAACATCACCAGGCTGTGAATTTTTGTAAGCGATCTCGATTGCTTCCCCCAATTTTAATTTTTTTAGTACCGGAACAGTTTCACCAATTAACGAAGCAATACGATTTTGTGCCTCGCCAAATAAAATTACCTTTTTTGTTTTTGTAGGCAGCAATGGCTTTAAAGTTTCAAAATCTCCGTCTTTATCACGGCCGCCTAAAAGTAAAATGACAGGCTGAGCAAATGTATCCAATGCCCTGATGACAGAACCGACATTAGTTCCCTTGGAATCATCGTAAAATTTAACCGAATTCTTCTCGCCTGCAAATTCAATGCGATGCGGTAATCCACGAAAATCAGCAATAGAGGCTATGATATTCTCGGGGCTACACCTGCAGAATCGGGCCACAATTATCGCGGCCATCACATTTTCCACATTATGCAGGCCGGGAATTTTAATCATGCTTAAAGGATATTGCTCCTCTCCGTTATCCGGCATTCTAAAAATGATAGTATTATTTTTAAGAAATATTCCCGATTTCAATTCATCCGATGAACTGAATTTAACAATTTTCGAACGAATGTTTTTTTCTATTCCTTCTTGCGCCGGATCAGCCGCATTAAGAATTGCAATATCGTTTTTATCTTGTCTGGCAAACACCCTGGCCTTAATGCGGCGGTACTCAGCAAAGGAGCCGTGATAGTTGAAGTGATCGCTGGTCACATTCAAAAGCATCGCTATAAAAGGATGGAACTTATCTACCCACTGTAATTGGAAACTGCTTATTTCAGCTACCACAAAATCATCTTTATTTGAGCTCTCCATATATCCAATCAATGGAGTACCGATGTTGCCTCCCACAAATATTTTTTTCCCTGAATGCTTCAATATTTCGCCCAATAGGGTAGTTGTAGTTGTTTTTCCATTGGTGCCCGTTACCGCAATTAATGGAATTTTCAAAAATCGGTAAGCCAATTCAATTTCGCTGATAACGGGTATTTTTTTCTTCAATGCCGCGACTAACAAATCGTTATAAGGAAGAACGCCGGGAGAAGGAATAACCATGCGGGCACCCGCTAAAACATCGACATTGTATTTACCGATTTCCAACCATTTTTCTTTGGCAATAAGCTCAAACTCAGCACTCCACTGGTCGAATGGTTTTTCGTCTGTTACCGTCACCTTTGCGCCCTGTTTGCCTAAAAATAAGGCTGTGGCAATTCCCGTTTTGCCCATCCCTATGACAACTATTTTTTTACCGGCAAAATGCATACGCCCTCTAACGTAACTTCAATGTGCTCATAGCCATTAGGGCTAACAATATAGAAATAATCCAAAAACGCACGATTACTTTCGGCTCCGCCCACCCCTTCAATTCAAAATGGTGATGCAGAGGAGCCATGCGAAAAATTCGCTTCCCCTGTGTCAGCTTAAAATAACCAACTTGAAAGATTACCGAAAAAGTCTCCATGACAAATATACCACCGACAATAGCAAGCAATATTTCTTGTTTGGTTATAATTGCCATTGTTCCTAGCGCTCCTCCGAGTGAAAGCGAGCCGACATCTCCCATAAATACTTCCGCGGGATATGCATTAAACCAAAGGAAGCCAAGAGCTGCACCCACAAGTGCCCCGCAAAATACAGCCAATTCACCGGCACCGGAAACATGAGGAATCTGTAAATATGAAGCTACCTTCACATTTCCGGCAAAGTAGGCAAAAAGAACATAAGTGGCAAAACAGATTGTCGCAGGTCCAATAGCCAAACCATCAAGGCCATCAGTAAGATTTACGGCATTAGCTGCCCCCACTATAATAAAAGTAGAAAGCACAACATAACCCCAACCAAGGTTCGGTGATACAGTTTTAAAAAACGGAATGGCTACTTGCGAATTAAACCCTGGTTTCAAATAAAGAATCACACTGACAAACAGAGCGATTACAATTTCCATGGCCAACTTTGCTTTTCCGGATATACCATGGGAACTCTTACCGGCCAGTTTGCGATAATCGTCAACAAATCCAACCAACCCATAACCGACTGTTACGAGCAATATCAACCAAATGTAATTAATGGAAAGGTCTGTCCAAAGCAGGGTGGAAAAAACTACTGCAAAGATTATCAATATTCCCCCCATCGTGGGAGTGCCTTTCTTGAGCAAATGGCTTTGCGGCCCATCTTCCCTTATCTGCTGATCGATTTGTAAACTTTGTAATTTTTGAATAAGCGGTGGACCAACCACCAGGCAAATCAAAAGCGCGGTGATTGACGCAAAAATTGTCCGGAAAGTTATATAACGGAATACGTTAAAAAACGAATAAGATGTATGTAAAGGATATAATAAATAATAAATCACTTTTAACTATCTCCCGACTAATGGATTTTTTTGTTGTTATTCCCACCTGTTTTTTCGCCGTCAAAATCTTCGTATATTTTAGCCGCTATTTTTTCCATTTTCATCCGGCGGGAACCTTTCACTAATATCCAATCGCCTTTTTTTAAATTCTTTTTCAAATAATTCATGTTTTCTTCACTATCGGACGAAAAATAGATATTTTGTGACGGCAGTCCGCCTTCCATAGCTCCGGCGGCTGTTACCGCAGAAAAATCACCCTGAAGAAAAAGTGCATTGACTCCAATCGTCGCTATCAGCATTCCGATCCGGCGATGCATTTTATCAGCCGCCTCTCCCAACTCCAGCATATCGCCTAAAAAGACATAACAATTATGGTGGTTTTTTAAATCTTTTAATGTCATTAGCGCTTCCCTTACCGAAGACGGGTTGGCATTGTACGAATCATCTAAAAGGTAAGCACCGTTTCTTAATTTGACTATTTCCATGCGCCCGCTAAACGGCCGGAAAGCCTTCAGACCTTCCGTTATTATTTCATCGTTAATGCCCACAGCCCGGGCTGTCGCCGCTGCCGCCATAGCATTATAAACATGATGGATGCCGACAATTTTCATTTCTACTTTTTGCATTTTAGCGCCGATAACTAAGTTAAAGCACATTCCTTTGACGCTATTTTTTCCAATATCTTTCACCGAAATATCTGCATTGGAGCTCATTCCAAAAGTAATACGCCTGCCTTTCCATTTTTCGGCAATAATTCTTACGTGCTCATCATCAAGATTGATTATGGCAATGCCGTTCTTATCCATATTATAAAATAAGTCACCTTTTTCTTCGCGCACACCGTCAATGGAGCCGAATCCCTCTAAATGCGCCGGTCCAATATTTGTTATCAGTGCTATGTCCGGCTCAGCAATTTGAGTCAGTCGCTTTATTTCTCCGCGAGTATTCGTGCCCATTTCTAAAATGACGAGTTCATATTCATCATTAATACGAAATATCGTCTGCGGCAGACCGATCAAATTGTTTAAATTGCCCTCGGTTTTCATAACATTTTTCTTTTGACCGATGATTGCAGCCATCATTTCTTTAGTTGTTGTCTTGCCGGAGGAGCCAGTTAAGCCAACCACGGGAATAGAAAATTTTCTTCTCCACTGATGAGCCAAATCCCCCAGCGCGGCTAAAGTATCGGCAACCTTGATCACCGCAACGGCAGTATTTACGGAAGTTTGCTTAATCTTTTGTTCGTCATGTACTAACACTCCGGCGGCATCTTTATCCAGAGCTTCCTGCAAAAAATTATGGCCGTCAAACCTTTCACCTTGGAGTGCCACAAAAATATTTCCTTTACTTACCAGCCTTGAATCAGTCGAAATTCCATAAAATAGATTTTCCGAAGCACCGGAAATTAAAACCCCTCCAGTAGCTTTCAGTATTTCTTCCATTGTAAATATCGCTGAAACATTATTCATCTATCTATTTTAGTAACCCCTCAATGTCAAAGCTTGCCGAACGACAACACGATCATCAAACGGTGTTTTATTTGTTCCCAGAATTTGATAATCTTCATGACCTTTACCCGCAATCAATATAATATCCCCCTTTTGGGCTATATTGATCGCTTTTTCAATTGCCTTTTTTCGCTCAGGAATTATCACATAAGAATGAATACTATTATTGATTTCCAGTTGATCAGCCGTTAATTTTTTTACTTTATTCTGATCGATTCCACTTTCTATTTCTGTAATGATAGCCATTGGATCTTCCAGACGTGGATTATCCGAAGTCACAATAGTCAGATCACTGAAATCAGTGGCTGCTTTACCCATGAGTGGTCTCTTGCCGCGATCTCTATTACCGCCGCAACCAAATACAGTAATGATTCGTTTTTTTCTGAATTGGGCCAAATTTTGCAGAACCTGCTTTAAAGCATCTGCTTTGTGCGCATAATCAACAAGAACATTGAGGCCGGAAGGAGTATTAATTTTCTCCAATCGTCCAGGCACATAGGACAAACTTTCAATGCCCGCTTTAATTACCGTCGGAGGAATTTGTAGCGCCAGCGCAGCGGCACAAGCAGCCAAAATATTATAAATGTTAAACTTGCCGATAAGTGGTGTCTCTATCGAAATAGTTTTCCCCGCCAAATTAATCTTCGCTTTTATCCCCGTCAGTGACAATTCATAACTTGCCGCCTTCACTGGATTTTCTTTTTCCATGCCATAAGTCAGCGCTGGTAACGCCACTTCCTGTAAAATTCTTTTTCCCCAACTATCATCGCCATTAATAACCATTTTTTGCGGATGCGTTTTTTTGCTTTGCGGTAACACTTCGGCAAAAAATCTCTTTTTTGCCTGAAAGTAATTTTCCATTGTTAGATGATAATCAAGGTGTTCTGGAGTAAGGTTGGTAAAAACACCCAAATCAAAGTCGCAATCGTCAATTCTTCTTAAGTCGATCGCGTGGGAAGAAACTTCCGCTACAACGTGGGTCACTCCATCATCGGCCATTTCTCTGATGATTTTCTGCAATTCATAAGATTCCGGTGTTGTGTTCGGCGCCGGATAGGTTTTATTATTGTAGCGATAATTGATTGTGCCTAAGACGCCGCATTTAAAACCGGCCGCTTTAAATATTGATTCCAGAAGATAGGTAATTGTCGTTTTACCGTTTGTTCCTATTACAGCAATCAACGCCAGATTTTCGGAGGGATTTGCAAAATAGTTCTTGGCTAAAATACCTAAAGCGCGCCTGCTGTTGGCGACTTTAATTGCCGTTACTTGAGGCGGTAACTGGAAATCTTTTTCATAAACGACAAAACGCGCACCATTAGCTATAGCCTCTTCAATAAAATCATGGCCGTCGTGTTGTAAACCGGCAATAGCCACAAACAGAGATTCTTTTTCACATTTATCCGCGGCGTAACACACATTGGACACGTCTGCCGATAAGGCTTCGGGGACGTTGATTACATCTATTCCCTCGAGCAAATGCACCAGTTTCATATCAACCTCAATTATTTAACTCAAAAACAGCTTTACACACGCGTTCGGCCCCCAGTGATACGTTTGCCTCTGGATATTGTCGTACCACCCAGCCGCTGCCTGATACTTTTAGTTCTATTGATCTGGCCTTTGCTTTTTTCATGGCTTCCCTGATCGTCATGCCCGTGAAATCAGGCATTACAGACTCATCATTGCCGGCAATATTCTGCTGAGTATAATTTTGTTGAGCTGAAACGAGTTGCATCTTATTTGTTTTATCTTGTTCAAAAATCGGTGTTTCTCGAATATTCGTTTTAAAGCAATTCAGTATTTGCTCCCCAATATTTTTAAATACTGGCGCTGCAGCCACTCCACCCCACTTATCACTTTGCGGTTCATCCAAAATCACCAAAATAGCAACTTGTGGATTCTCGGCAGGGAAAAAACCAACAAAAGACGTGCGCACTTTTTCCGATGAATACTCGCCGCGGGCAAAGTCGAATTTTTGAGAAGTTCCTGTCTTACCGGCAACAGTAACATTAATAATACGCGCACTTTTACCCGTGCCGTCTGCAGCCTCGACAACCTCCGTAAGCATTTTAGTGAGGCGCTTCGCCACTGCAGGGGAAATAACTTTACGCGCTACCGTTGGCGTGTACATTTTTATCAGACGATCAGTGCTATTGGTAAAACCGCGCACAATGTAGGGCTTCATTAAAATTCCATCGTTGGCGATGGCCGACATCGCGGTAATCAATTGAATTGCCGTAACTGAAACACCTTGGCCAAAAGCAATAGAAGCAGTATCAACCTTCGCCCAATTTTCCGCCGGCCTTACCAATCCCGAAGATTCGCCGGGCAGGTCTATACCTGTTTTTGCTCCGAAGCCAAAACTATTAATATAATCGAAGAACTTTTCTTTTCCCAGCTTTTGCGCAATTTTTACAGAACCGATATTGCTGGAATATTTTAGTATGTCGCGAACGGTCAGTTGTCCGTGACGCTTTCCGTTTGCTTCATGAATGACATGGTCTGCGATGGTATAGGTGCCATTTTCGCAGAAAAACTGTGCTGATTCTTTAACAACCTTTTCTTCCAGTGCGCCGGCTACTAAAAAAGGTTTAAACGTTGAACCGGGATCAAAACAATCGGCAATGGCGCGGTTACGCCATTTTTCAGGAACAAGCCCATCAATGTTATTGGGATTAAATCCCATTTCGTTGGCGAGAGCCAATATCTCACCGGTTTTAGGATCCATGACAATGGCGATCCCCGCTTTGGCACGTTTGGAGAGAACGGCTTCTTTCAAATGAGTTTCGACCAGATATTGAATTCGATTATCAATGGTTAAAACAAGATTTACGCATTCATCTTTCGCCGTCTCACTTTTTTCGACGCGTAAAAACAATTTCTTCCCTTTAGCATCGCGCGCCCAAGCCAGCTTGTGCGGTTTTCCTTTTAAGACCTCGTCATATTTATATTCCAATCCCTCCAAGCCGTTGGCATCTGCTCCGACGAAACCTAGCAAATGAGCGGCCAACTGGCCATTGGGATAAAAGCGTCGCGGTTCTTTGACCAGAAAAATTCCGTCGATTTCCGCAGTTTCAACATTTGCAGCTTGATCCGGTGAGATTCTTCTAGCCAGCCAGCAGAAATTTTTCGGTTCCGATATTTTTTTAAAGACTGTTTGTTTATCTAAATTGAGAATCTGGGCTATTTTAGCGGAAGCCTGAACGGGATCAGCAATTTTGGAAGGATCGGCAAAGACGGAATCAGTCATAATCGATACCGCGAGCTTTTCGCCGTTGCGATCATAAATTACACCTCTTTCCGGTTGTAACTGCAACGTGGCATTATGTTGTTTTTGAGCTAATATTTTGAGTTTTTGTCCGGAAAAAACCTGTAATTGAAAAGCTCGTGATATCAAAGCAATAAATAACACGAGAAAAACCATTAATATGCTGACAATCCTGAATTTTAGCCATTTTTTTGATTCTATCACCATATCACTCTCCCGAATTTTTCAAGACAATCACTTGATTGTTTTCAGGATAGGACATTTGCAATTTATTTCTGGCTACACTTTCAATTCTTTGCGGTGATTTAAGCATCGCATATTCCAGTTTCAATTTGTTTTGTTCTTCAAGCTTTTGTTGCCTGGTACTTAATTCTGAGGCAACATTATATTCCAACTCCGTCATGCGAATATGCGATCCGACATAAATCAAAGCGACAAACATCAAAACCATAGCAACAACAATAAAATTCGAATACTTCAATCCGGAAGAATTTTTTTTCACTTCGCGAATACGGGGCATTACTTGTGTTCCAACAGTTTGTGTCATTTTAATACCTCTCCGCTACACGCAACTTAGCACTACGGGCTCGAGGATTAGCTTTGATTTCTTCTGCCGAAGGAGTCAGCGCTTTTCTGGTTATAATCTTAAGCTTCTTTTCTTTTTCACATACGCAAAACGGTATATCCTTGGGACAGACACAACCTCCGGCCAAAGCTCTAAATTCATTCTTTACAATACGATCTTCCAGTGAATGGAAGGATATAACACAAAGGCGTCCGCCGGATTTTAACGCTTCGGTAGCATCATCAATGGCCGGTTTTATGTTATCCAACTCTTTGTTGACTGCAATTCTTATAGCTTGAAATGTTTTTGTAGCGGGATGAATTTTTTGCCATTTTAATTTAGCGGGCATAGAAGAAACAACTACCGTTGCCAGCTGTGCCGTTGTTTCAATGGGCGATAACTGTCTTTTGATCGATATTGCCTTAGCTATTCTCCCGGCCATCTTTTCTTCCCCATAAGATTTTATAATTCTTTTCAGTTCACTTTTTGCGAAACTATTGACAACATCGTAAGCACTCAACTGTAAGCTGCGATCCATCCGCATATCGAGCAGCGCCTGTTGATTGAAGCTAAAACCTCTTTCGGGCCTATCCAGTTGATGCGAAGAAACGCCGAGATCCAGAAGAACGCCATCAACTTTTTGTATATTCAAACTTTCTAGTACTTTGCCCAAATCAGCAAAATTAGCCTTCGTCAGAATTTTCCGTTCTCCAAACTCCTCTAGCTTTTTTTCTGCGGCTTGCAGGGCTTCGTCATCACAGTCAATCCCCACCAAAAACGAATCTGTTTGTTTTAATATTGCGTAAGAATGACCTCCCCCACCGACGGTGCCATCAACATAAATTCCCTTTTTATTAACCAAAAGCGAAGCAATAACTTCTTTGACCATTACCGGCTCGTGGTAGAATTCGGCATTCATGGCTTAAATTCCCAAATCAGCCATGAAGTCACTGAACTTGTCAATATCGCCGCCGGTTTTTTTCATTTCATTTTCAAAACGATCTTTCGACCAAATCTCAATTACTTTAATCATGCCGGCCAGAATAATATCTTTTTCTAGATTGGCGTATTCGCGCAACGCCGGCGGAATAAGCACCCTTCCCTGGTTATCCAGATTGCAATCTATCGCTCCGGACATGAAAAAACGTTGAAACGCTCGCACTTCTTTGCGTAAAATAGACTGATGAGATACTTTTTCCTCAATGATGCGCCATTCATTGTACGGAAAAATCATCAAATAGTCGTCCCAGTTGGTGATAACCATGCGATTGTCATATTTCTCCGCAAAAACATCGCGAAATTTGGACGGGAAAATGATTCTTCCCTTTTCATCAATGTTATGATGATACTGGCCTCGAAAAACAGACACTACTAACCTCCACAATAAGCCACTTTACTCCACGTGGCCAACTATAAAGGCGGAAAATGCCTTTGTCAAGAGAAAAATTTAACTTTTTTTAATAAAAAAACATAAAATCACTAGGAAAATAGGAGAAGCGGAACAGAAACAATTTTGAATTGACAAAATGACAAACTAAAACCGCAAATAAAATACTTAAAGTATATTTCTAATTTTTTTAAGGTGATTATCTCCTTGACAAAGTATTAATTAAGTGCTATCTTATAGTCAAATACTGAAACAAGGAGCTTCACTATGAATAAACAAACTTCCCTTTTCGATGTTATTGATAAATTTAACACCGAAGAAAAATGTATTGCCCACTTTGAAAAAATACGCTGGCCAAAAGAGCTTATATGCCCTCGCTGTGAAGGTAAGCGCATTATGAAATTCAAAGCTACGGGAAAAACAGGCAAAGAACGCTCTCTTTATGAGTGTGTAGATTGCCACTATCAATATTCTGTGACTACTGGCACTATTTTCCATGATTCTCATTTACCTTTGACTAAATGGTTCTTGGCGATATATCTTATATGTTCATCTAAAAAAGGCGTATCCGCAAAACAACTGCAACGTCAACTTTCTACTTCTTACGAAACAGCTTGGTACATGGCGCACCGCATCCGCATTGCTATGCAGGAAGATGACGATTTTTGTCATAAGTTCTCTGGTATTTGCGAAGTTGACGAGACTTATATAGGTGGCAAAGGAAAAGGTCGGCGCGGGCGCGGAGCCTCCAATAAAATTCCCGTAATTGCAATAAAAGAGCGGACATCAGGCAAACTCCGTATGAAAGCGGTTAATAATGTGAAAGCCAGCACCTTGAAACAGTTTATACGCGATAACGTAGCTCCCGGCTCTAATCTCAATACCGACGAGTTCACTTCTTACTTGTGGCTTGATAGTTCTGAATTTGTTCATAGTACTGTCAACCATTCTGAAACTTACGTTAAATATGATAACGACGGCGTTATCCATACCAACGGCGTAGAAAATGTTTGGTCATTATTTAAACGTGCCATCTATGGAACATTTCATAAAGTTTCTGCTAAATACCTTCCTCTCTATCTCAATGAATTTGCCTATCGCTTCAATAACCGTGACCAATTCAACATGATGGATAGGGTTTTAGGGACGAGTTGCTAAAACTCAGAAACAGTCAATTCGCGGCGTATTCTTATCCGAGCAGATGCCTTAGCGTTTTGTGCTGTAAATTGCTTATACGCCGTATAGAAAGCGGTTAGAGCCTCCGTAAAAAAGGGTGAAAAATCTTCATAGCAAAATGGACAGGATTTTGGAACCTTATTAAACGCCGTTGTCATATCAAAAATTGTTTCTGCATGACAATTTAAACAAACAGCACTTAATAATTTTAAATCTGCAAAGTCAAAAACGTATTCTTTGTATGTGGGGGTCATTGTTTTTTTACTCCTCTGGTTCTTTTAGTTTGGTTGAAAGGCTTATAATAAAATCGCCAGTCCCTTGCATTATTTTCAATGCCTGATCTTCATCATAACTTTCTCTGGCATGAGCGACAAATATGCGATAAGCGTTTTTAAAATATCGAAATTGAGAGGCAGCCTCGGAACAAAATTTTAGTTCTTTATCTCTTGCCTCGCTTTTAGGAAGGTTCTGTTGTGCTGTTATTGCAGTCTCAATTTTGGTTATTAGTTCATTCCACTGCGCAAGAGTAATCTCAAATGAGAAAGCGATATTTAAATGAGACGCCAGTGCCCGCAAACCTATTTCAGTTGCACGCATTGTATGAAAAACACAGGCTGTATGCTCGCCTTTTGTGTAACATTTACTTGCCCTCATTAATTCTTTTGACGCATTGGGGAAAGAAGATATTATTTTCTCTATAAGTTCCCAATCATAATAATTAGCATTTGATGAAGGAATGAAAAAAAATAACTGTGAACTAATCTCTTCGGTAATTGCGCCGATCAATATTTCCAATTCTCGATGGCTCTGTGGGGGATTTTGAATCGCATTCGACCAGAGTTTTTCTGAAATTGGTAAATTTAATTTAGCACACTGACTTGCTGTCAATTTAACGGTTTCTATCAAATTTTCTTTTTGTTTAGGTGAGCTACCCCCTATTCTCATATATTCGGAATGTTGCCCAAATATACGTCCTAAAGCTATAAGTCCTTCTGCATGAATCTGTAAAATTTCCATAAGGCTCCACAACTTAAAAGGATTTTCAAGCCAAGGTAAGTAATTACCACTAAAAAACTTGTTTGTAAATTTTTCATTTGTGCTAGTATTATACATTATCGGCCTCCTTTGTCAAGCCGATAATCACCTTTTTTAATTACAAAATAATTATAACTTTTGTTCACACTAATCGTTTTAAATTATTATATTACCTTACTATTTTATGGAGCGATAACGATTGATCGCTTGATTGTGCATATCTAAAGAATCTGAAAAAAAGTGCGTGCCATCTTTCTTTGAAACAAAATAAAGATATTTTACGGGAGCAGGATACAGCGCGGCATTTAAAGAAGTCCATCCGGGATTGGCAATAGGACCAGGCGGCAAGCCATTGATAATATAAGTGTTATAGGGTGAATTTCTTTTTAAATGTTTCTTTAGGACTTTACCGTCAAAATCTTCCAAATCATAAACTGCTGTCGGATCACTTTGTAGGCGCATTTTCTTTTTGAGCCTATTGTGAAATACGGCTGAAATCAGAGGTTTTTCCGCATCAGCACCCGATTCTTTTCCAACAATAGAGGCAAAGGTAACAAACTGATTAATGTTAAATCCCAGTTCTTCCGCCTTTTTAACCATTTCGGGTGTAACTTTTTTCCAAAACTGACTGACCATTATTTTCATTATTTGTCGCGTGCTCATCGAACGGTTAAAAATATAAGTATCCGGGAACAGATAACCTTCTATAGAATCAGACATAATACCCAAAGATACTAAAAAACTTTCATCCTGAGCCAGTTCAAAAAAAGTTTCATCATCAATCAGCTTAAAATACTCCAACCGCGCAGCAATTTCCTTCATAGAAAAATCTTCGGGGATAGTCACCAGATAAGTTTTAATTTCTCCACGGATCAGTTTGTCAATTACTGCCGCCGGAGTAAGAGAAGTGTTGAATTCATATTCACCGGCGCGGATGTTACGCGTGGCTCTTTTCGTTATCGCCAAGCTATAAAAGAAAAAGCGGCTATTAACCAATCCCACACCATTAAGTATTTCCGTAACTTTTAGAAAGCTGGAGCCTGTTGGTATATCGACCAGAACAGTTGTATTTTTGTTATCAATGGAAGTAACCGAATAACTTATCAGCAAAACAAAAAAGAAAATAAAAACTGCGGCAAAAAACAGGACAACATATTTAAGCACACGCCAGACAATACGGGGCAATTCAAAAAACTTAAATGCAGTAGAGTGCTTCTTCTTTATCTCTGTTTTTCGTTTACCCTTATCCGCCGGCTGGAGCGTTTTACGGGGTTTTTTAGCAATATTTTTTTTCTTCGATTCTTTAATTTTTTCCATGGGATTAATTTTCAAAATTATTTTGTGGCGGAATCCAGATAACCCTGCAGAATTAGGCAAGCGGCCAGTTTATCCACCTTGTCTTTTCTTTTTTTCCAGTGAATGCCGGAGTTAATCAGTATTTCTTCGGCTTCTTTGGTAGATAATGCTTCCGGCCATTTGAGAACAGGAAGAGAAAAAGTCGTATCCAAGAGAGCGGCAAAACGATTGACTTTGTCGCATTGGATACCTTCGGAACCGTCAATCTTTACCGGATAACCGATTACAATTTTCTCTACATTATAATCATTGATCAGATTTTTCAAAATCTCCAAATCATGCTTTTTAGTTTTTCTAATTATCGTGGGTAAGCCCTGAGCGGTGAGCCCCAATTCATCACATATGGCTACGCCAATTCTTTTTTCACCATAATCCAGACCAAGTAATCGCAGATGGGCACCTCTTGTTTTAGTTTCTAACAATTCTCCCTTGCATTTTCAAGAATTAAATAATCGATTCTTTTCCGGGATCAGAACACTTTTTTATTCATCAAAAAATTGATAGTAAATATATTAAATATAATGTTGTGAAATCGTGAGGAGTTTGTTATTTCTCAACATCATTGAATCTAATTTAAGCGGGCAAAAACATGAAGCACTTTGTTCTCGGCACAGCGGGTCACGTCGACCACGGAAAAACTGCGTTAATTAAAGCGCTTACCGGCATTGATACCGACCGCTTGAAAGAGGAAAAGGAAAGGGGCATCACTATCGAATTGGGGTTTGCCTCACTTAACTTGCCTTCCGGGCAAACCCTTGGCATTGTGGATGTCCCCGGCCATGAAAAATTCATCAAAAATATGGTTTCGGGCGCAGCGGGGATTGATTTAGTCATGATGGTTATTGCCGCGGATGAAGGCATTATGCCGCAGACAAAAGAGCATCTGCATATTTGTTCGCTTTTGGGAATATCCAAAGGTATCATTGCCCTGACTAAAATTGATCTGGTGGAAAAAGACTGGTTGGAGTTGGTCCAATCCGAGATTAGCGAATTTCTTCGGGGAAGTTTTCTGGAAGGCGCGCCTATCGTGCCTGTTTCGGCTCTCAAAGAAAAGGGGTTGGACAATCTCATCAAGGCTCTGGAAGCTACAATCAATAACATCCCTGAAAAAGCAGACTCCGGCATTTTCCGTCTACCAGTAGACCGTGTATTCACGATGAAAGGATTCGGCACCGTCGTTACCGGCACGCTGGTATCAGACCGTATTAAATCCGGCGAAGATATTCAAATACTCCCCGAAGAAATTGCCGCCCGTATCAGGGGCATCCAAGTGCATAATCAACCTGTGGAAGAAGCCTGGGCCGGTCAACGCACGGCCATTAACCTTCAGGGAATTGAAAAATCCGCTATTAAACGCGGCGATATTCTTGCGCGTCCGGAAACTATCCGGCCGTCACAGCGCCTAGATGTTTTTGTCGAATTCCTCTCCTCTAATTCCAAAAATCTCAAAAATAGAACTCTTATCCGCCTGCACACCGGCACAAGCGAAATTATCGCCCGAGTAATCTTATTGGAGAAAGATGAGATTGCCCCCAGCCAAAAGGCCTTTGCTCAATTGGTTTTAGCCGATAAGGATGTTGTCGTTGCCGGCGACCGCTTTGTCCTGCGCAGCTACTCGCCGATTACAACTATTGGCGGCGGTCAAATAATCGATCCGCTTCCGGCAAAACATAAAAGACTTAACAGCAAGATTATCGATGAGTTGAATTTATTACAAACCGGAACACTGCCGGAGAAAATCTCCGTGATTCTCGAACGGACCGGCTTTACAGGCATCAATTTACGCGGCGTGGCCTTTCGTCTGGGTATCAACGCCAAGAAAATCCGGGAAGCGCTGGAAAATTTGTTTTCCAGCAAAAAAGCGTTTCTTCTGGATAGTGACGACACAACTGTTATTTCCGCCTATTTTGCCAATCAACTCGAAGAGCTTATTGGCAAAAATCTTACCGCGTATCACAAGAAAAATCCTTTGCAGGAAGGCATATCCAAAGAAGAGCTCAAAGCATCGCTGGGACATTTTATTTCATCAAAGCTCTTTAACATGACGATGAGCTCGCTGAACAAAAAAGGATCAATAGTCAGCGATAAAAATAATGTTCGCTTATCGGGGCATCAGGTACAATTGGCAGGGGAACTCGATTCTTTGCGCCAAGCCATCAGTAAAATTTATAACGAAGCCAGTCTTGCCCCACCTTCCATTACTGATGTGATGAGCAAATTTAAAGACCAAAAAGCAAAAGCACAAAGCATTATCAATTTAATGCTTAAAGACGGCGATTTAATCAAAATAAATGAAGAATTATGCTTTGCCCGCGAAACCTTGGAGAAACTGCGCGGAGATTACAAGGCTCTACTCATAAAAGACGGCCAGGCCACACCAGCCAGCTTTAAAGATCTAACCGCCCTTTCCCGCAAATACATAATCCCGCTGATGGAATATTTTGATATGAGCAAGCTTACAGTTAGAGTGGCCGACCACCGCATTCTTAGGGAAAAGACATGAGCAATTTTGACCAGTCGATAAAAACATTAAAAATATTATCTGCTGACGTTAAATCCATTATCGAGTCTTCAGCCAAAGTAATTCAGGAAGTAGCCTTGTGCCTCAATCTCAACGGCAAACCACTGACTAACATTGCCTGCGCCGGAAATTACTTCGATGAACTGGCTATAGGTTTTTTAAAATCAGAAAGAATTATAGCTAGTCTTGACGAAATTGAAAAAATTGAAGTCGAAGCCGAGAAAAATAGTGTAAATATTATTTTGAAAAACAAAAAAAAATCGTCCGAGATATTCGTTAAAAATATTGCTTCCAGCGGAGCGCATGGTAAAAGCGTTAATACCGATTTGCTTTTGCCGTTGAAAGTACCTGTGGACTTTAATATAAAAGCCCAAGTCGCGCTCGAGTTGATGGAAGAACTTTTGGAAAAATCTTTATTGCACAATGAAACCCACGGTACCCATTGTTCCGCGCTGGTGCAACAGGGAAAGATTGTTGCCTTGCGAGAAGATATAGGCCGGCATAATACCATTGACATGCTGGGTGGATATGCAATCATGCAAGGAAAAGATTTATCAGAAGCAATAATCATAACTACGGGAAGAATTTCTTCCGAAATCGTCTACAAGGTCTGGAATCTCGGCATACCGGCGATAATTTCTCATTCAGCTCCGACAACAAAAGCAATTGAGCTTTTAAACAAAGTAAATATTATGTTAATCGGTTACGTCAGGGGCAGCCGAATGAACATTTACTCTCAGGAAAGGCGAGTAAAAATTTGAAGACTAAAGAAATTTATCTCAAAGACATCAAACAAGGGGATAAGGTTGCTTCCACATTTTTGGCTGCGGAAAAAAATATGGCCTTCTCTCAAAAAGGTTCTCCTTATTTAACCGTGCGCCTGAAAGACAAAACCGGCGAAATCGAAAGCAAGGTCTGGGATAACGCCGTTGAATTCGATCGGCTGTTTAAAAAGGGCGATATAATTTTTATTGAAGGAAAAGCCGCCAGTTATAAAAACTCTATCCAGATATCAATCGTCAATATTAAAAAAAGCTCACGGGAAGAAATCGAGCCGACTGATTATTTACCTGTTGCTAAAGCCGATGTTAACGGCATGTTAAACGAAATATTAACCTACATCGGCAAAATCCAGAACAAGCATTTGCAGGAGCTGCTTAACTCCTTTTTTCAAGATGAAAAAACTGCCGATCTTTTCAAAAGGGCGCCAGCAGCTAAAGGATTTCATCATATATATTTAGGCGGCCTATTGGAGCACACACTATCGGTTGTGCGTCTGCTGGAAAAAGTGGCCGAACATTACCCAAACCTCAATAAAGATATGCTTATCGCCGGAGGGATTCTCCATGACATCGGCAAAATATATGAATTTTCTTATGACAGCCTCATCGATTACAGCGATGAAGGAAGATTGATCGGCCATATTGTTATGGGTGTGGAAATGCTCAACAAAAAAATAGACGCTATCCCTGATTTCCCCCCGCAATTGTCTCTGGAACTGCGCCATATACTTTTAAGCCATCACGGAGAATTTGAGTTCGGCTCTCCCAAACGCCCAAAAACTCTGGAAGCTTTGGTCGTCCACTACATTGACGATCTTGACGCTAAACTCAACGCCTTTGAGACATTCATCACCGATTCTACCAATGCCGATTCCGACTGGACATCCTATAACCGTTTTTTTGAAAGGTTCCTTTATAAAGGGAGATAAGGCACGGGTTTAAAGTTAACAGCTGAATTAAATTTAAATATTACTTCCTGTAATGTTGTTTTTCTTATTTTCCCAATTCACACAACATTTCAATCGGAAATAATCAAAAAACTGCTGAACTCTAACTTAACATGTGGTACAAGTATCGGAGACAGATCAGGGCTACCGGGATTTACTGCAGATGTCTTAGCAGAAAACAAACCAATGCTTCACGTGTTTGAAAATGGGGGGGGGTCGATATCGTAAAGCATAATATCGCCGGCATCTATGAAATGACAATGACCTTCAAGGAATAAATATGACGAATCATGATGCTGAAAACATCAAATATCTTTTTGAACCCGCATCTTTGGCTATTATCGGCGCCTCCAGGGATAAAAACAAGATAGGTCACGCAGTTTTGCAAAATATCATTGCCGGCGGCTATACGGGGAAAATTTATCCTGTGAACCCAAGTGGTGGAGAAATCGAAGGAATACCCGTTTTTCGAAGCATCCTTGGTATCGATGATACCATTGATATGGTATGTATCACCATCCCTGCGGAACTTGTCTATAATACGATCGTCCAGTGCGCTGAAAAAAAAGTCAAGCACGCTATTATTATCACTTCCGGTTTTTCCGAAATCGGAAATTTTGAAGAAGAAAAAAAAATCGCCGATTATGCCCGCTCCAAAGGGATGCGGATTCTTGGCCCCAATGTGTTTGGCGTCTATTCCTCTCAGGTCTGTTTAAACGCCACGTTCGTCTCCGGCGATATCCCGTCAGGTCATCTGGCCATGATTACCCAGAGCGGTGCGCTCGGGCTGACGCTAATTGGTCAGGCTTCTGTTGAAAATATTGGCTTATCTGCCATTGTTTCCGTCGGGAATAAGTCGGACATTGATGAGTCTGATCTTCTGACCTATCTTTGTGATCATGTGACCACCCGTATCATTCTCATGTACATTGAAGGCGTGCGGGATGGCGAGAAATTCATCCAGGCCGTCAGAAAAACCACCCGGAAAAAGCCGGTGGTGGTGATCAAGTCCGGCCGTTCTGAGAAAGGCGCCAGGGCGGCCGCATCCCATACCGGTTCGCTGGCCGGTTCGGATGAGGTCTTTGACGATGTAATCCGCCAGTGCGGTGCGCTCCGGGCGGAAAGCACCAAAGAGGCTTTTAACTGGGCGATGATCCTGGCGGGCAACCCGCTTCCCAAAGGAGGGAACACGGTCATCATTACCAATGGCGGGGGTGCCGGTGTAATGGCGACGGACGCCTGTGAGAAATATGGCGTTAGTCTTTATGACGATCCTCAAAATCTGAAAAGTGTTTTTTCTCCCGTCATTCCTACATTTGGATCCACCAAGAATCCGATTGATATTACCGGTCAGGCGGCGGCTGTCGATTATACAAAAGCTTTTGATGCGGCCCTTGCCGATGACAACATTCATACGGTTTTCGGCATCTATTGCGAATCGGCTCTTTCACCTTCCGTGGATCTTGGAACCATCATCGAGAAGAACTTCCTTAAATACAAATCCCGAGGAAAGCTCATCGTGTTTTCACTTTTCGGTGGTCAACAAACGGCGGATTATGTGGTTTCAGCGAAGAAAAGAGGTGTTCCCGTTTCCGATGATGTTTATGACACAGCTTCCTCGCTGGGAGCGATGTATCGATATAAAGAATATCTAGAAAGTCATTCGGATTCGGATAATATTTCCGATACCATACTGGATAGGGCTTCCATAACGGCCATTGTAGCTGCTGCAAGAAAGAATGACCGGTTCTTCCTGCTGGCTCACGAAGCCCAGAAAATCATGGATATAGCGGGTATCCCCATTCCGAGAAGCATTCAGGCCCAGACGATCAAGGGTGCGGTTGAGGCGGCCGTCACCATCGGTTATCCTGTGGTCATGAAAGTTGTTTCCAAGGACATCATCCACAAGAGTGATGTCGGCGGGATTGCCCTGAACCTGGAAAATGAGGGTGAGGTTGTCGACGCCTATGGTGTTATTCTGCGCAACTGCAAGGCACATATTCCCCACGCTCTGATTGACGGGGTCGATATTTCGGAAATGGTTAAACCCGGAACGGAACTGATTGTGGGTGCCAGAATCGATCAGACCTTCGGGCCGATGATTATGATCGGCTTGGGCGGGATCTATGTCGAAGTCATGAAAGACGTTTCTTTCCGGTCACTCCCCGTCAATGCGGGGGATATTAGCAGCATGATTAAAGAACTCCGTTCTTATCCGTTACTCCTCGGGGTGCGGGGAGAAAAAATGAAGGATGTAGCCGCTGTCGTGAATGTCGTCACCATACTGGGAGCCATTCTTCGTCACTGCCAGGGAATTTCAGACATTGAAATTAATCCGCTGGTCGTTTATGAACAGGGTGATGGTGTGAGAGCTGTGGATATACGAATCATCCTTACAAAAAATGAAAAGAGGTGAAACCGATGGATAAATTTGTCATCACGTCTATGCGACAGGGTGCAGGTAAAACGAGCCTGATCATTGGTCTGGCCAGGACATTGAACAAAAAAATAGGCTATCTGAAACCTTTTGGTGCAAGATTACTTTACAAGAAAAAGCAACTCTGGGACTATGATGCTGCACTCATGACCCATATCTTCAATCTCGAAGAGAATCCGGAAGACATGAGCATCGGTTTTCATCATTCCAAGCTCCTCTATTCCCTGGATGAAAAAGCTACAGAGGCAAAACTCCTGAAAGCCTTAGATCATATCGGTAAAAATAAGGACCTGATATTCGTGGAAGCGGGAAAGGATATCTTTTATGGCACATCGGTCTACCTTGACGCCATCTCCCTGACAAAGATTGTGGAAGGACAGCTCCTAATCATGGTAAGTGGCGATGAGGATACCATTATCGATGATATGAGTTTCCTCAAGAAGTATATCCGGTTAGATGGTTTTCATTTCATGGGGGTTGTCATCAATAAAGTCGTCAATATCGACGATTTTAACGATGTCTACCTGCCCAGGATTCGTCAAATGGGCATTCCGGTGCTGGGTGTCGTCCCTTCTTTTCCTGAGCTGACCTATTTTACTGCCCGATATCTTGCGGATCGGATGTTTGCAAAAGTCCTGGCCGGTGAGTCCGGCTTGAACCGTCAGGTCAGAAACATTGTCGTGGGCTCCATGGGAGGAGATTCAGCGACGAAAAGTCCTCTGTTTCAGGATCATCATCAAGTCGTCATTGCCAGCGGAGACCGCAGTGATTTGATCCTGATGTCACTTGAAAACAATGTGGCCGCCATAATCCTGTCCAATAATATCGTGCCTTCACCGGTCATCCTTTCGAAAGCTGAAACTTTAGGGATTCCCCTGTTGCTGGTCTCTACCGATACCCATGAGACTGCGAGGCAGATCGACGGGATTGAACCCCTGCCGACTAAGGATGATATAGAAAAAATCAACATAATAGAAAAAATGGTGACAGATCACGTTGATCTGAAGGCGTTTACAAAAAGCGCTAAAGCGTAAATTGCGATTGTTTGAGGCGTATAATAGCTTATTTCTTGAAATAGAAATCTGCTCCCTGTATAAGAAAGCCCGCTAAATGCGGATTGAATTGACAAACATCGTGAAGATTAAAAATAGAGAGAATCAACAAGGAGACGTCATGGAAACATTTAAATCACAGGAAGCCTTCGTGGAGAAAATTATCGCTGCGCAAGTAAAAAAATGGGAGTTGAATAAAAAAAAGAAATATAAAAAACGCCTCCGTCCCGTGATTACCATTTCAAGATTACCGGGAAGCGGTGCGGATACGCTGGCGAAGCAACTGTCGAAAGATTTAAATATCGATCTTTTCGACAATGAAATTGTGGAAGAGGTAGCGAAGAGCGCCCATGTGAGTGAGGCCGTGATTGCCACCCTAGATGAACAGGATCGTTCTATGCTGGATGACTGGATCGGCGCTATTGAAAAAAAACTACATCTCTGGCCCGATGAATATCTTCTTCATCTTACAAAAGTTGTCGGCGCCATAGCGGCGCATGGTCATGCAATCATCGTCGGGAGAGGGACCGGGTATATCTTGCCCAGCGAGATCTGTCTCCGCCTGCTCATTGTCGCACCCATGGACGTCAGAGTCCGCAATGTCATGTATGCCTATGATGTGACCTATGAAGAGGCGGAAAAAAGGATCATTAAAACCGAGAAGGATCGGATGGCCTTTATTAAAAAATACTTTAATGCCGAGTTGGATGATCCTGTTAATTACGACCTGACGCTTAATACAGCCCATTACAACGTAGAGGCAGCCGTGAATATCGTTAAGGAAGCCTTCAATTCTCGACCGTGGTATGATTATTCAATAAGATAACCTTGAAGCAACGAACGTTAAACTGCTGTTACACTGTAGGGGGCAAATTCTATAATTTGCCCCCTGTTTTTTTGTTTCATAAACAATCAGACACATGGAGGGAAATCTTTAATTAGTCCGTCCCGAATAGTGCGGAAGGATTGAAACAACTGTTTCCAATATGTCCACCAACAATGTTTGTTCAATTAATCTGTGTAATTTCTTCTTTTAAAAAAAATGAATAGTGATATTATGATATCCAAATCATCGGAAAAACCGTTGTTAGAATATTAATTGTTAGCAGGAAGATGTGACATGGCAACCTTGGAACAAGTCCAGTATTGGCTTGAGGAGTTAGAACACAACAGTATTGATTCCCCGAGATGGAATCAAGAGAAACATGTGTTCGAGTACGGCGAGGTTACAATTGAAGTCGTGGCCTTCCTCAAGTTAGTTCGAGCAGTCCAAAGTCTACGATTTCTACAAGTTCTTTGCGAGAATGGACTGTTTATTGATTTCTCCACCATAATCAGGTGCATAACAGACTGCCTAAATGAGGTTTACTTTCTGCTTGAGACGTATCCCCAGCAATCTTCCAATGTAAAAAAATTTATCCCCAAGCACCGATATTGTGGAATCAAAGAAAATCCAGAATTCGAGAGCGCGTGCCCTTGGTAAGAGTACTGACTTTAATAAATCTCAAGAGCACATAAAGCGAATCTTCAAAACCTTCTCAGGGTATATTCACTCGAATTACTCCCATATCATGCAGATATACGGTGGTAAGCCCACAGATTTACGCTTTCAACTGTCTGGAGTATCAAGCCGTAATCAAAAGTTACAGCACTCACAGTTTATAGGCGAGATGGTAAATATGACCGCGTTCACCATAGCTTTTATGGCTGAGAAGTTGAATTTGGGGCAATTAGAGAAAGACATTCTGACTTTCTTACATAAGGAGTAGCAATGAAACTGACAGACTACCAGATCGAACGAATCAAACGGTTTTTCACCGCCGTTACTGCTCTTTCCACCAATTCTGAAATACGTCTCAACCCAAACCAAGCAAAAATAGCTTTGGAAGCGTTTATGGACCCCGTTAAGACTCCGGCTAAAGAACTTCCTGCTGTTGATTTACTCGATACGCAAGTTGCTTTCTTCAAACTTCTTTCCGCACATAGCGCTAGGAAAAAAGGTGCTAAGAAATTCTTCCTGATCTTGGTGCTGACCTCATTCGTAATCGGTTGTTATGTCGCTTATCAAAACGGAATAGAGTCAGGTTTATTTACATTGGTTGGTTGCTTGATCATCTCTTTCATTATTAACCTTATCGTTGCAAAGTTCTATGTTTGGAAAGCCTTCAGTCCACTAAAATACGGCCTAACTCACATAGAAGTGCAGTTCGCCCTAGATGCAATAATCGCAGATCCGAAGTGGCCACAAAATACCGAAAGTTAGAAGTTCCTCTGAAATGAGGTATCTCCTAACCAGCAGGTGAACCGGCCGGTGTCATGCAAACTGTTTTTATATTTCACAAAGCGGGTAATCTCGGCGCCACGATTACCTCAATACGTTGGCCATAAAAAACTATTTCAGTGGTCAGCATTTCAAATGGTAATCATCAACCTTCTTAGCTCAAGCAGGCTAAGACTTTGTAGGTGTAATCAACAGTGGAATCTGACCCTGATTTGATAACATCCTTCTATCCAGGCAACTTTTTATCCCAAAACAAAACATCTCATCGAAATGGTATTATTTTGATAGCCCTCATGGACGAATCTAAGCTTATCATTTTTTTGTTGCATACCAATTATATAGAGCATCGGCAGATAATGATCTAAGGTAGGAATGGCCTTTCTTATGCTAGTATCTAGCTTTTGATAATCAATCAGGTCAGCATGGTTTTTTTCTAATAAACAACGTTTGATTTTTTCATCAATTTCTACAACCCAATCATCCGATGGGGCGTCGGTATCGTAATCCATCAACCTCAAATTATGGACCATGTTCCCACTACCGATAATCAAGATTCCCTTGCTTCTTAAATCAGCAAGTTGTTTTCCCAGATTGTAATGAAAGGCCGCATCTTTAGTCATATCCAGGCTCATTTCATACACAGGCATGTCGCCTTGCGGATACATATGTTTTAACACTGCCCAAGAGGCGTGATCCAAGCCCCATTCATCAGAACAGTTTATTTCTATGCCTTTGACCGTTTTTTTCGTCATAGCCGCATGCTTTGGTGAACCAACGCAACCATATTTAAAATCATACAACTCTGCGGGGAAGCCATAGAAATCATAAATTTGTTGCGGCCTCTCCATGCAGGTGACAAAAGTGCCTCTGGTCAGCCAATGCGCGGATATAACCATAATGGCTTCCGGTTGAGGAAGTTTTTTCCCCAGTTCACTCAGGTGTTTGGTAAAATCATTCTTCAAGATGATATTCATCGGGGAGCCATGACCGATGAATACAGCGGGCATATGCTTTTCCGTAGTTTTATCACTCCAAAATTGCCCTCGGAGAGCAATGTTTTTATTTAACCTTGACTAATAATGGTCTAACTTTTTTAATAACCAATACGATTAAGAAAATCAAAGCGCACAGGAAAACAATTCCGATAATCAAAGCTCCATAAGTGATAAAGTTGCCATTGGCCAGTATCTTTTTCAGATCGGTTGAAGGTTCCGCTTGATAACGGCCTTCCGGTGCTCGATATTTTCCAGGTATATTGGGGATGCCGTTACGATTTGTATCCGTAAAGGAACGCATATACTGCGTAAGGGCTATCCACTCTTTTAATTCCTGTGGCTTGGAAGAACCCTTATCGGTATAGATAATCGCCTTGTTTAAATCCGGCAAAGCGCGTCCTTTCTTATCCTTTGGTTTTACGCTAAGAAGACCATAAGTAACTTTGCTTACATAATTTATCATTTCCGCCGCATAGAGGTTAGAACAGACTCGATACAGTTTCTTAAAATCAAGAGTCTTATATTCACCCTTTTCATCCTGAACGGAAACTTGCGTTACCCTGTCGAACAAAATTCGATGGGGATTGAAGGCAAATTTTACCCCTGAAACCTGCAAATGAGCATCTTCTTTTTTGAACGGCGCCACTGATGCCTCAACTTCCAGAATATCCTTCAGCTCCTTGCCGTTGACATAAAAAGCCAACAACGGATAACCGGCAACTCCATCCCTGCCAATACCCAGCGATAGCACCTGAAAAACATCAGCAGTCGTAATTTTCCCCTTCTGAAAAGAATCCCTGATCAGTCCCAGCGGCTCCACTGCAACATGAACATATTCATAATTATTCCCTTCGGCTTTTTGTACGGCGTAGCGGTAAGCATCGGTAATCATGTTTCCCAATCCCATCTCTCTGGGGTTGGCATAAGCAGACGCCAGCGAATCCATATTAAAATCGCTTTCGGCAATTACCTGATCAAAACTTAAACGATAGGGAGAAAGAAAATCCCGGCTAACAATATCTTTGTAGTCGGCAACCTCTTCCGAGACAATTCTATCGTCCGGAATACCGGTGGTAATATTTCTTAAAGCGTAGGAAGCGACCTTGATATCCTTTCCTTTAGTGTAAAAAACTTTCAAAATACCCAGATACTCGCCATAACAGCCGCTGGAAACGATAATTGTCCTGCCAACTTTTATCGGTTTGGGTAAAATAGTGTAGGTATGACCGCTTATAATAACATCGATTTGCGGCACTTTTCGCGCCAATTCTTGATCTTCCGATTTATTTTTTACCGGAGATGTATCGGAAGGGGAAAGGCAGATAACAACATCCACCTTTTCCTTATCTTTTAAAACATCCACCATCTTCTTGCTTGCCCGAATCGGATCACCAAATTTAACAGGCTGGATAAAGGTCGTATCGTCACCGGCATCCTTGCCCATAATACCGAAGACCCCGATGCGGATACCGTTTCTTTCAAAAACCATATAATCTTTTACCGGATAATCCTTAAAGGCTTGCTTCAGTGCCGCATCTCCAGGATCGTTCCTGCTAAAAATAATGTTGGAAGCGACTAAAGCGGGCAATTGCTGGCTTTTAGAACGGGCAGTCTGAAGCATTTTAGCCAGACCCTCCGCGTGGAAATCGAAATCGTGGTTACCGAAAGTTGCTACATCGTAACCCATTTTGCCCATGAGCCGGAGTTCAGAGGCCTCTTTCAGAAATGAAGTGTGAAAAAGCGTACCCATGGAAAAATCGCCGGCATCTACACGCAAAGTCTTATTCTGCTGATATGTCCGCTGTTCTTTAATTACATAAGCGAGCTTAGCGTATCCCCCTTGTTGTACTTGTTGTCCGTCCTGAGTCAAAACCTTATGGGGCAATAAATACGAATGCAAATCGTGAGTAAAGAGAATCACCAATTCTCTGCTGCCTCTTTCCTGGCCGTCCGAATCTCCTCCCGCAATGATAATTAGCAGCAAAGAAAAAGTAAGCAACATGATTTTTTTGGCAAGCTTCATGATTATTATCCTTTCTTACATAAATCAAATTTATGTACCGGGTGAGACATCGGAACAGACTGGCCCGACCGGTCCTTAAAGGAAGGTGCTTCTTATAACATATAATCTTTTTGCTGCCTATATATCAGATTGTTTTGTTGTAGCCAAAATTATTTTGTTTTACCGGTCAGATAATCGATCATCGGTTGAGTTACCAGCGGCACAACGTCTTTAATCATGTGCGGCATCAGATTGTCCATAACTTTGGGCATCAGCTCCGGCATCTGTTCGCGCATGTAATCGGGCATGGGAATCAGGCCGGCAACTCTCTCCAGCATTACCGGCATGACCTTGGGCATCATCATCGGCAGCAGTATGGGAAACAAAACCGGAAACATGGGTTTCATTAAAGTGAGCGCGCCGGGAATCTTGCCCATGACCCGCATCATCGGCCCCATGCCAAAGGGCATAGCATCAATCATCTGCGGCCACATCGTTCCAATCAGATTGGCAAAACCCTGCGGCGTCATCAGCGAGATAAAAGCGTCAAAAACGCCCCACTGGCTGTGCACATCAGGATTAGGATCGGGGAATTCATAGCCCAGGGCGTTTCCGGCTAGATGCGCCAGATCCACGATTTCCAACGGCATATTTTTCTTTTTCGCCGTTATGCGCAATTGCACCTGACAGCAGGGACAAAGAGCCAGGACCTTCTCGGCCCCAATATCAACCGCTTCATCAAGCCTTATTTTACCGATATCGGCAGCTACAGACGGGTCTTTAATGAGCGTAAGAACGCTGCCGCAGCAGTGGCCTTCCTCACGATTATGCGCCATTTCCACAAATTCCACATTGGGTATCGCCTTAATCAGCTCGCGGGGCGGTTCATAAACGCCGGAAGCTCTCCCGATATGACAGGAGTCATGCCAGGTAACCTTCATCGGTTTTAGGTCATTCGCCGGAAATTTGAATTCACCGGATTTGATTTTTTCGGCAATAACTTCCGAGTAATGTCTGGTTTTGATGTTGTATTCAATGCCCAATTTCTTGGCCCATTCGGGATAAACAACACGCCACATCATGTCGCAGGCCGGGCAGGAGGCAATCACAGTATCCGCACCGGTTTGTTTTACAACCTCAATATTTTTACGCATAATATCCGCAAAAAGGTCCCATTTGCCGGCGACCAGCATGGGTGTACCGCAACAATTTTCCGGTTTTCCCGCGTAGGTAAAATCCACACCGGCTTTGTCCAGCAATCTCACGGTTGCCATGCCGATATCATTTTCTACATAGCTTACCGTGCATCCGGCAAAATATACTGCCGACGCTTTGCGACCGGGACCGTGTTTTTCCTTCAGGTCTTGTGGAAACCAGTCTGCCCTGTTTTTGCGGTAACCGGCCCAAATGTTGCCTTCGGTACGAAGCGCTTCGGCCATCATTTCAAAAGGCGGGAATGTCATCCGTTTTTCCTGATTAATCAGTTTGCCTCTGAGTTTCATCCAGGCAGGCTCTATAGGCAGAACCGCGGAACAACGTAAGTTGCAAAGCTCGCAGGTGGTGCAGACTAAAAAAGTATCAATCTGCGCCTGAGTCCACTTGGCCCTTCCTTCCAGATATTCCCTGATCCAATACCACTTGCCGCGCGGACTCTGGCTCTCCCAGCCGCGGCCGTAGAATTGATCGCACTCCTCCACACAGTAGCCGCATTGAGAGCAACTGTAAGCATACCAGACAACATCCGCCGGAATATCGCTTTGGGGATATATTTTTCTCTCTCCGATATGTGTGATAACGTGATTACCGAAAGGCCGGATCAGCGGCTCAAAAGCAGACCCAATGCTCACGGCACTATCCATAAGACTGTAACCGATGACCTTTCCGGGATTGAAAATGCCTCGTGCATCGATCTTATTTTTAAATGTTTTTAATCTGGCTATCCTCTCCGGCCCTAATACTTTTTTGGCTTTAGACTTGAAATATAAACCGGTAGCGTAGGCCCGGCCGCCGTTTTTTTCGGCAATTTTCACAATGGATAACGAAAGACTGAAAACAAAATTGTAGCTGAATTCCCGCTGATCAGCGGGAATAAATCCCAGAATAACGACTTCCGGCACCCCATCCTTGCCTTTGCGGATAATCGTGCCTTCTTTGACGACCGGTTGATTGATTTTATTTTCGACTTCCGTCATGAAGCGGCCCAACCGGGAAAGCGGGATGACGACTTCAGCCGGCACCAGACTGGGGCCAAGCCGTTTGACTACCATAAGTTTAAAACGGTTTTTCCATTCATGTGCGGCTATGCGTTCGCTGAATATTTCACCCTGGCAGCGGCGTAATATTTCCTTCATTTTCGCCGTAATCTGTGCCGCATCTTTTTTATGATAAGCTATCGTGGCTATATAAGAAGCGGGCAAAAGCACTCTTTCTTCAGCCGGATGCCCGTTATGTTCCATTAATGGCGAACGATTCTTCATTTCCGCCATCCGGGGATTGATGAAAACAAGTGACCATAACGGCAGATCCGCTTTTACGATATCTTCCACAATCCGTTGAAGGTCATCAGCATCCGGGCAACCGATGGCAATAATTTCGAGTTTCTCTTTAGGCTGGACTTTCATGGTCAAATCGATAATAAAACCGGTCGTTCCTTCCGCGTCGGCGATTAAATCCAGATTGGCACCGGTAAAAACGTTCACCGAGCCATCGGGCAGAACAACCCGGGCTGAGACTACATTCTCCCGAAACCAACCATATTGATAGGAACCAAAACCAGCGCCGCCTTGTGCCAGCCACCCACCCACTGTGGAGCCAGGATAGCTGGATGGATAAAGATTTACCGTCAGCCCCTCTTTAGCCAATGCGGCATCAACTTTTTCCCAAACAACGCCCGCCTGACAGGTCACTGTCTGTGCTTGCTTATCTATGGATAAAATTTTATTCAGCCGAAAGAAATCAACGATGATGCCTTTTTTAATAGGCAAAACTCCTCCATAGCCGGAAGAAGCTTTCGCCCGCGGTGTTAGAGCGATATTATTTTCCCTGGCCCAATTGACTAGAGCAACAAGCTCTTCTTCGTTTTGGGGCTGAACAACCGCATCGGGAACAGTTTTGCCGATGAGCGGCGCAATGAGAGATGGTATAGCTGCAATATCATGGCTGTACAATACGCGTTCTATTTCATCAAAATTGACGCGATTGCCGAACTTTTCTTCCAGATATTTTCTTTTCTGCTTGTCCATAGATAATCTCCTATTCTGACAAATTTGCCAGATCATAAAAACTCTTAATATATCCCTCTTTACAAATAAGACCATAAATCTGTATAATAGTTTAAATGTCAAATTAAAATAAAGACAAATCAATTGGTACGGCAGTGATGATCTGCCGTACCAATGAAATAAATTTAAAAAGTGTAGGTAATTCCCATATCAATGGAGTACTGTGACATCTCTGTTTCATATGAGCTTATACCCTGTGCCGGATTAGAGCCGCTAAGTTTTGCTGTTGGTGAATACATGCCGCCAATATTAATGGTGAACCGTTCGGTGAAATTGATTCCAATACCTGCGGTAAAGTGGTGCTCGGAAACGGCGGGGAAAGCAATATTTTCGAATGCGCGGTCGCTATTAAGCGGCATCTTGCCGTAGTTATATCCGGCCCGTAATGCGATCATTGGGATCACTGTGTATTGTACGCCAACCTTGTATACGAACTGGTCGCTCCAATCCATATTCCAGGGCATGGCCGAGCTGGCGTTGGTCGTGTATTTGGGCAGGTTTTGCCCATTGGTATCTGACCAGTTTATCCATTCGACATCAAAACCAATTAATAGATTTTTGATGGGTTTTATACCTAAACCTATTGTCGCCACTTGGGGCTGATCAAATTCTATTTTATCTACACCGGCAGCAGTGTTAAAGGCGAAATCCTGAAAATAGCTTTTTGTTTCGTAGGCCAATCCGATCTGAAGAAAATCGACCGGTTTCACCAATACTCCGATCGTGGCCCCGTAACCAAATGACGATGCCCCCATATGCGGTAGCTGGCCAGCAGCGCTGGCGGCATTGAATTCCATGGTCGCATACATAATGTTGACTACGGCCCCGACGGATATCATATCGTTAATTTTGTAAGAAAGCCCCGGCGCAAAACGCATCTGTGAATATGATGTATAGGTGGCACTGCCGTAAAGATTTGGAGCATAATCAACACCCATACCGGCCACGCCGTATGCACCTATTCCAAATCTGAATTTTTCACCAAGAGGTATGATCAAGCCAAAGGCAGGAACAGGCGACCCTCCACGGTCAGAATCAATTGTAGCCCCATTCGCCCCCCCGGTTGCTTTATAATCAACAGAAGGCTTGAAATATGAGGCGCCAAAGTCTATCCGGCCAGGCAAAACGCTCATTCCGGCCGGATTAGTCAGTATTGATGCAGCATCCAGCGGAAGCCCCACACTCACTCCACCCATGGAGTCTTGTACAGGACCGAACCCAATCATCCGCATACCGTTAGTAGCGTGAGCATTGGCAGTTACAAACATCACTGCAATGACTCCCAAAAAAGAAAATACAATATTTTTTTTCATAACTTCTCCTTATATTTCTAGTTATTGGAAATATTTTTACCCCCGCTGCCAAGTTACTCGAAAAATAATGTCACACCTCCTTTCTCCAATCTTTATTTTTTTAGTTCAAGATTCATCAGTTTATGCATGAACATGACCTAAGATAAGTTTCTTGATTCGATTTAGCACCGGAGCAGAACGATTATGAATTGTAATAATTAATAAAAATTTTTTAGTCGCTGAGCATCCTTCCTACTTAATGTTTTATTTCAGGATTTCTTATTTGAGGCTTTAACCAGCCTGGAAACGACCTTTTCTTTTTCCCGAAGCTGTTCCACCAAAACCTCTTTCATCAGGCTGCAGGCTTGAATTATTTTAGGATTGGCGATCCTGTAATATAACTGAACACCTTCACGCCGTACCACAATGACACCTTTCGACTTTAAAACATTCATGTGCTGAGATATAGTTACCTTACTCAGACCGGTCTTTTGCATTAATTCGCTGTTAGACATTTCTGCGTCCTTAAGTAAATTAATAATTTCCAGGCGCTTATCATTGGCAAATATTTTACAGATGTCAGCTTGAAGCTTGAGAATGCTTTCCATTTATCCTCCGTAAATAGCCTAAGTTCTTCGACATTATTAAAATATACTTCTGTCTTTCATATTCAGACGAACAAAATTATGTATATATATTTATATATTTCATAATATGTATATTCACATCTGTCAACATAAATATTCCTATATTAAGTATAGTTACTCTCTGATCTAAATGATTAATATTTTATTGATAAGGACTACCATTCTCAAGATAGAAATATGTGAAGAAGGAACTTGTGTGTCAAAGGAATTTTGACCGCAAAATATGGAGTGTGGTTAATATTTAATTGACATACAAGACCGACAATTTTATAGTTAAAATTATTATACTGCAAAATTTGCTGTGTTTAGGTTTTTATACAAGATACATATAAACATTGTTAGCCCGCTTACCGTAGTTGTAATGGTTAATAATTGTTGAGCCAGTTCTTTTTGCAGAAAGGGTTTTGGAAAAGTGAAAAAATTTGTTTTAGTTAATCCTGTTAATCCTGCACGTGTTGGTTTGACGGTTAATAAAAGTTCTCGTTTTCCCCCTATCGGTTTAGGCATTATTGCATCTTTGACCCCAGTGTCGTGGGATGTGAAACTGATTGATGAAAACTGGGAACCTTTTACTTATCAAGAAGCAGACCTTGTGGGCATTACCGCATTTACCGCATCGGCTAATCGGGCTTACGAAATTGCTTCTCTCTATCGGCAGCAAGGCGTGCCGGTAGTCATGGGAGGTATTCATGCCTCCATGTGTCCGGATGAAGCCTTGCGATTTGTAAATGCGGTAGTCATTGGCGAGGCCGAGGCTGTCTGGTCAAAGGTTTTGGCAGATATTGAAGCAGGATGCCTTCAGCAAAGATACCAGGGCGAGTGGCCTGATTTATCCGGTGTGCCATGCCCTCGACGCGACTTGTTTCACCCAGGTTATATGTTCGCGTCCGTGCAAACTTCACGCGGTTGTCCAATGGATTGTGAATTCTGCTCGGTTACTGCCTTTAATGGCAGACGTTACCGCCGCCGTCCTACCGAGGAAGTATTGGCTGAGTTAGAGACGATTCCCCAGAAAATGTTGTTTTTCGTGGATGACAATATTATCGGGTATGGTCAAACTGACCTGCCCCCGAAACATGTACCACATGTTAAGTTAGAATTCTGCTATTTTTATATCTCAATGCAAATATGCTTCTGGCGCTGGAGGACGGTAATTTAATGAGCTGTGCGGCCTTAATGT
>Ga0187848_10000312_pt1 | contig 44726 bp, 32 predicted proteins | sample June2016WEW_4_40_FD_132424 | JGI IMG/M metagenome (GOLD analysis project Ga0187848, IMG submission 132424) | Peatland microbial communities from SPRUCE experiment site at the Marcell Experimental Forest, Minnesota, USA - June2016WEW_4_40 | ecosystem: Environmental > Terrestrial > Soil >... | reverse complement strand
TTGTCGTCTGTCGAGCGGTTGGCCTGGCGAGGGCCTGACAGACCACGAAAAACGATGGTCTGTCCCACCCCCGGATCACCGACCCTGGCTCAATCTGAATTCCGCGAGATCAGGAGTTCGGAGATTCGTCTCGGCTTTTCTTTGCCTTATGGGCAGATGGAGGCCGCGGAAGGCGCGCTTCGGCTTTCAAACCGGCGTTCCGTACTTTCCCCAAATCCGCACAATCTGCACAATGCCACCGATTTCGCCTTGAATGCGCCCTGCCTCTGCAACAGCGGTAAGAAATTCAACGAATGCTGCCTCCTCGAGATCCTTTCCGGCGCCGCCTGACGGGCGACCGTAATTGGGGGGCTTGGACGCGCTTTGGCCTTACCGGAGCCAGACTTCTTACCAGTTAAATGTCCCGGGAAGTTTCTAGACGGACTGGCCTCTCAGTCCGAAGTAGGCCGCCGCCGCGAGCATGTGGCGGTCATTGGTCCACACAGTGCGTTCTCCGATTTCGTGTGCCGTCGTCAGATGCACTGCGTCGGCGCTGCGAATGAAGACATCGCGGGGAGCGGCAACCATCAGCGCACTGGTCCTCCGCAGCAGAGCTTCGTTGACGGGAATGAGCTTCCACAATCCGTCCTCTATATGCTCGGAGAAGCGCAAGGCCAGTTCGCGCGCATCGCTGGGTGACGACATGCCTTCACGCATGCGGCGATGTAGTACGGCATGAAACTCGGCCAAGGCCCATAGCGACGAATGGATGGCGTCTGCTTTTCGAACCAGCTCGCGAACCCGAGGAGATTCGGGTTCATTGAAATAGAATTTTGCAATATAGGACGTGTCGAAATACACGCGGCTAACGGCTCCGGTCCTCTTCGAGGATCTTCGTACTGTCGCTGACTTGCGGCATTCGAGCCCAGATCTTCCGCATGGAGGTGAAAATCCGCGCTTTCTTACCGGCAGGCATATGCGGTGGAGAGGTGATGGGGCGCAACTCCGCGACCGGCTCGCCACGGCGTTCAATCAGGATAACGCCGCCCTCTGAAGCCTCTCGCACCAATTCCGAGGTGTGAATGTGGAGTTCGCGGACCGAGGTTTTCCTCATGATGCTACATTGTAGCACCGGCTGCCCGGCCGCGCCGGCCTCGAGTGTTGAAATTTGGCGTTGCCCGTAAACCACAGATTTGAACAGTCGATTCCGGGTGGCTCCCCAGTCTGGACACGTTTCGAACTTTCGCAGCGTAAAACGTGGTCGGCTCGAACCACTCCAACCGCTTTAAGACCAACCAACGACCTCTCCGCCGGCGCAGAGTCCTGCCACTATGCTGTTGCCATCGCGGGCTGCCATCAATTCATGGCATAATGGCACAAGGAGAACGCGATGAAGAACTTTCACTTGCCGCTGCCGGATCAGATCTACACGGGTCTCAGGGCGGAAGCCCAACGGACAGGGTTGCCCGCGACGACCCTGGCGCGTGAGGCCGTCGATTGGTGGCTGCGGCAACAATGCCGAAAGGCGAGGCACGACGCGATCGCGGTCTTCGCTGCGGAAATGGCGGGAACGCATCTGGATCTCGACGCCGATTTGGAGTCGGCCGGGATCGAGCACCTTGTGAAGACCGGCAAGGCAACCAGATGAACCGGGGCGAAGTTTATTGGGCCGATCTTGTCCCGCGCTCCGGATCGGAGCAAACGGGCCGACGTCCCGTGATCCTGGTGTCTCACGACGGTTTCAACCAAACGCCAGGATGGAGGTCCATCATCGTGGTCCCGATCTCAACATCCGCATCGCAGGGCAGGCGCGGACCCACCGTCATAGAACTTTCAGGTGGGGCTGCCGGCCTGCCGAAGACAAGCTTTGCCGTGTGCCATCAGGTGACCACGCTGGACCGCGCCAAGCTGACCAAAAAGCTAGGAACTCTGCCGTCTGAGTCCCTGCGTGAAGTCGAGCAGGGGCTGAAGTCTGCCATGGATCTCGATTGATCTGCTCTTTTGGTCGAAGGGCTGTCAACAAACCAGGATTGCAGTTGGATAATTGAACTCTTGGGGGGCCAGATTGGACGGTGGCTCCCCAATCTGGACACGTTTCGAACTTTTGCGGGCCAACTGGCACTGTAATCGAACCTGGCAAAGCGTATTGCTTTCAGAATCGTCGGCGCGGGCTGCCGTTGCTTGTCCAAGCTGGGCCCCCAGGTAGGATTCGAACTTATTCGAACCTGCACCTACGCTCCGTTGGCTCGCTTTTCAGCCTCACATCCGCACCGGGCGGATTCAATTCCTCCCGACGCAACCGTTGGCGGAAATCGGCTGCCTCTGTCAATTTGAGAAGGCGATCGATGCGGGACACGACCCGCGGCGCGAATCGTCATCGCCACGCCACGGGCGGGACGTAATGGACCGGTCAAAAGAGGAAGTCTGGTGCTTCCCTCCCTGGTGAGGTAGTCTAGAAGACTCAGGGGCAGTTTTCGGTCATGGTTGGCAAGACGATTTCGCATTACCAGGTTGTGGAAAAGTTGGGCGCCGGTGGCATGGGCGAGATTTACAAAGCCCAGGACACCCGGCTGAACCGGTTCGTGGCCATCAAAGCCCTCAGCAGAATGGATGCCGGCGACACCGACCGGCGGCGCCGCTTTATCCAGGAGGCGCAGGCCGCTTCCAGCCTGAATCATCCCAATATCATCACCATCTACGACATCGTCTCCGAGGGTGGCGACGAGTTCATGGTCATGGAGTTTGTCAACGGCAAGACCCTCGGAAATCTGTTGCCGCCCGGCGGCCTCAGCGTCTCCGAGGCTCTCAGCGACGCCATTCAGATCGCCGATGCCCTCCAGGCCGCGCACGCCGCCGGTATCGTCCACCGCGATTTGAAACCGGCCAACATCATGGTCACTGGCACGGGCTTGGTCAAGGTGCTGGATTTCGGCTTGGCGAAATTGACCTTCGGAGCCCGCCAGGCCCTGGCTTCCGGTGCAACGTCCGGCGGCGTCGCCACCGCGGCGTTCGGCTCCGACGAAACGCAGAGCGTGCTGGCAGCCTCCCTGACCACCCAGGGATCTATTCTTGGCACCGTGAGCTACATGTCGCCCGAGCAGGCCCAGTCCAAACGCGTGGATCAGCGCTCCGATATCTTCTCCTTCGGCCTGGTGCTCTACGAAATGGTCACCGGTTCGAAGGCGTTTGCCTCCGATTCGGCCATTTCCACGCTTTCGGCAATCCTGCGCGACGAAGCCCGCCCCATCGCCGAGATCGTCGCCAACGTCCCACCTGAACTGGAGCAGGTGATTTACCGCGCTCTCCGCAAGGACCCCGAAGAGCGCTGGCAATCCATGAAAGACGTCCAGACGGAGCTGATCTCCATCAAGCAGAAGTTGGACTCCGGCGCACTGTCGGCCGTGTTGAAGCCGCTTCCGCCGCCGACTAAAAAGAAGCGCGTGCCGCTCTGGGCCGTAGCAGTGCCAGCGGCACTGATCCTCGGCGGGCTAGCCGGCGGCGCCTGGTGGTGGATGGCGCACCTTCGCCCCGCGCCTCACCCGGTTGCCGCGCCGACTGCACCGGCGCCCGTCGCCGTCACCCCTGCGCCCCCGCCGGTCGTACCCCCGCCCGAGACCACCCCGCCGGTTCCCGCCATGGCCGGGAACATCGTCCTGACCAATCAGGACGTGCTCGATTTGGTCGCGGCCAAAGTGCCCACTGCCGTCATCCTCGACCACGTCCATTCTCACCCGAATAAATTCGACCTATCCACCGCCGCCATCATCAAGCTCACCCAGGCTGGAGTGCCCGGAGCGGTGATTGAGGCAATGCACCGCCCGGTCGTCGCCGCTGCCAAGCCCAAGCCCGAGGCGCCCAGACCGGCAGCCCCGCAGCCGGCCGCGCAGGCCGCCGCTCCCCTCGTCACGGCGCCGGCGGTCGAACACCCGGCAACCCCCGCCCCACCCCCAGCCGCCCCCATTGCGCCGGTGGACATGGGCCGCGCGGTCCAGGTCCTCGATGGCATTCCGTTCCCCATTACGCTAGTCGAGGACGTTCCCGACGACCCGAAGCCGGGCCAGCCGCTCCACTTCAAGGCTGCCAAAGACGTGCTGATGGGCGACGCCGTAATCATCGCCAGCGGCGCTGCCGTGACTGGCCAAGTCGTGGATGCGGAGAAGAAAAAGTTGATCGGCCGAACCAAGCCGACCTACCGTCTGGTCGATGCCCTCGCCGTGGACGGTTCGCACCTGAAGATCCGAAGCGCCCCCTCCCGCCATGGCGACACCGCGCCCGATCGCCCGCTCGAGCCCATTGGAGCCCGCAAATCGAAGGATGTTCTAGCCTCCGCCGGCAGCACGTTTCTCGCCTATTTCGATGGCCCCCAAACCGTAACCGTGCGCGCCGCTAGGCCAACCCCGGGGAAGTGAAGGTGGATATGCCGCGAGGGGGGCAGGACTTTTGCCGCGGGCCGCTAGAGCATAGAATAGAGTTTGCGAAACGCCCTTGAAGAAGCTCGATGAATACATCGGGTGAAAGCCATTTCGTAGTTTGGCACGTGCCGCAGTGCCGTTTCGTCATCGAGTACTCGCGCATCCTGTTGGCGGAGATCGAGCAGGTGGTGCTCGAGTCTTTCTACTCCGCGCCGCGCGGCGGACTAGAAACGGCCGGCTTGTTGTTTGGAATTCACTTGGAGGGCGTGCTGCGCATTACCGCCTTCCGGCCGATGGAGTGCGAGCACCTGCACGGACCCGGCTTTCTGGTTTCCGACAAAGATCTGATCGGTCTTAGTGCGCTGCTGGAAAGGTCGAGCCGCGATCCGTTACTGCACAACTCGACGCTGGTGGGTTGGTATCACTCGCATACTCGTAGCGGGATCTTCCTCAGCGAAGCGGACCTGGAGCTGCATCGCCGTTTTTTCCCCGAAAGCTGGCAGGTGGCCCTGGTGTTGTGCCCATCCCTGCACACAGCCACCCGGGCGGGATTCTTTTTCACGGAAGCGGACGGGACCGTCCGCGGCGAGCAGTCCTACCGGGAATTTGAGCTTGCGGAAGCCGAGCCGGCTAGCCTGGCGACCCACGTGGCACGACTGCCCGGGCAGCCAGCGCGGCGTGCGGAACCGGGGCTGGCGCCCTCTCCGAAGCCGGCTTTGATTCGGGCCAACCCACCCACGGAAGCACCAGCGCGGCATCTGCCCGTAAGTCCCCCGGCGGGCGCCATTGCGAGCCGAGTGCCGCCGCTGGAGCCGGTGGGTAAAAGCAAGAGCCGTTACTGGCCTTGGGTGGTCGCCGGGTTGGTGTTGGGAATCGGAGGCGCGTCCTGGTATCAATCCGGGACGGCGCGCCCGCCGTCCCCCGTCAGAGTGGCGCCGCTGCACTTGCGGGTGACCGATCAAGCGGGAGTACTTCAGATCGAGTGGGACAAGAACACGCTGACTTCGACGGTACTACTGGGCGGGAATCTCGGGATCCGAGACGGAGAAACCAGGATGGACCTGGCGCTCGATCGGACGGCGATCAAAGCGGGCAGCTTTCGGGTTTCGCGGCACTCCCCGAACGTTCGGGTCACGCTTCAGGTCAGGGTGCTGGGTGCGGCTCCGATCATGGAGGTTGCGGAGTTTAGCGGTCCGGTGCCACAGCCGGTGGAAGCGGCGGAGGCCATTGACGGGAAAGCCGCGGCTGAAACGCCGGCGGTTCAACCGGAGGCGAACCGCGTGCCCGACAAGCTGCCTGAGAAGCAGCCGGGCGAAGAGCGGTTGGCTGACGGAGCCTTCAACACCAAAGACCAGCGTGACAAGCACGAACGCAGCAGTTTCACGCCATCCGGGTCGCCATTCTTGCCGCCGGTTGTCGCCGCCCCGGCGAACGTGGCCGCGCCGCCGCGGCAGCAGACGATGGAAGCCGCGCTTCCGCCGGCTCCGGCCGTGAGCTCGCCCGCGCGTCCGCCCGCCGATACTCCGCTTAGACCGGCGGCCAGCCAGCCGGCGCAGAGTACGCCGTCCGTACCGCGGCCGGTTCCGCCAGCCTCGCAACCGGCAACTTCAGCGGCGGCAGGTACTGCGGCGCCCGCGGCGCCCACTGCTCCAAATATCGCGCCAGCGGCAGTGCAGCCGCCGAAGCCCATCCTGGCGCGGTTATCGGGGCATTGGGTACATGGCGCGGATGCGCCCACAGGTTCGCCGTTCCCCCCGGAATCGTTATCGTTGACCTTGAACGAGTCGGGGGGACAACTCCGCGGCTCATTTTCCGGCAGCTACAAGGTACCCAAGGATCGCAAGGGGAACGGCCGAATCGATTTTGAATTTGCAGGGCCCGCCGGCGCGGGCTCGGCGCGCTTCCCCTTCAATGCCGCCGACGGATCGAAGGGAGAAGTGGAAATCATCCGCTTGCCGGGCCACCTCGATACCATCGAAGTCGTGTGGCATTCCAGCCGCGATCAAATTACCTTCGACGACGTTTTCCAACGCGTGCCATAGAGGCTCAAGTTATCAGTTGTCAGTCGTCAGTTATCAGTTATCAGTTCAGGTTCACTGACTCAGCTCCGGCAGTTAGAAACTGACAACTGATGACTGACAACTGATAACTGATAACTGACGACTGTCTCCTTAGTGGCTCCGATCGCCCGCATGGAGCCATCGCCGGCAGCGCGCGATGGGCAGCAGAGGCCACACGGGGACACCGAGTGCGCCGGCCAGATGCGCGGTGGGATTATCGATTGCGATCGCCGGCGCCGAATTAGAACGGGCGGCCTATTTCATAGAGAAATGCATATCAGGTAAATCTGATGACGGTATACAGATAATTCTTGCAAAAGGTGGGCCTCGGCTGGCACAAGGCTACACAAGTTTTTAGGGGCACAGAGGCCATCTTTGCTGGCAGAAATAGCTCTAGCGTCGCGTTTTGCAACATTTTCGCCTCAACGGCACCGCGCGAAGAAGCCTCATATTTCACAAGGTTAGAGATAGAAGAATTTTGGACAAGAAACTAAGAAAAGCTGTTGACATTTATATAATTCAACTTTAGCTTAATATCAGTCCCCGAAACGGTCTTTTGACGCCAGACATTGCGCTCCCGAAGTCAAGGACCAGACAAATGGCCTCTAGAAACACGTGTCCTCCATAAGACACAATCAGAGGAGGTAGCGCCCATGAGAGGGCAACGCGAAATCGATAGGGCCCCCGTTGCAACTGCACCGCCTACCGCCGGAAGACTGACTGTTTTGTCTCTTAGCCCACTTGATGAGGACCACTTGTCCATACACGCCATTATCGGTCACTCAGCGTGGGCGCACTTACCTTGTTATGAGCTTGCCTCCGCGGTTGCCTTATTGCGGCAATACGATATCTCGGTGATTCTTTGCGCCGAGCATTTAGGACATGGAAAGTGGATCGATCTGCTCAATCAGATCAGCGTTATGCCAACCCCCCCGTCCTTGATCGTCGTGTCGAGCGCTGCGGACGCGCGCCTTTGGGCGGAAGCGTTGAACCTAGGCGCTTGGGACGTGTTGGAGAAGCCGCTGGATCGTAGAGAAGTGATTCGGAGCGTGAAATCGGGATGGCAGCACCGCTACGATCAGGCTTATGGCCGTACGATTGCGAAGACGCTGAAAGCCGCGGGATAAGACGCAGGCGATGGCGAGAACCGGTTGGCTGTCGAGCTTTGCGTCATAGAGCCCCTAAGGGGTTCAATAAACAAGATGCAAACCGTACGTCACCGAAGGGCGTGTAACGATGCGCACGGATAAGTCGCAACATCCAAGCGGCGGGCTGTTTTATTTACTTAGTCGGTTTCGCAATTACGGTGACGTGTTCAGCGGTTGCCTCGGAATACGTCACTGAATTTCCGAAACAGGAAACTTGGCGGACTTACCGCGGCTCGCAAATTAGAGTTACGAACGGCCGGAGGCTGTAGGGCAGATTGGTCACCTGCAGCGGGTTGGTAACCGGCTTTCGGCAGTTTCCCAGCGGCCCGCGAAGCGCCGATTCACAATCGGCGGCAGGATACCATCCTGCGCCACAGGCGCCGCTTGCCGTCACTGTATGATGCGAGCCTCCATAACATGGTGGATGTCATTCGCGCCTTCCAGTGTGGGGACTACTACGGGACGCTCGCTACCGGTGGGACGGCGAACCGCCAGCGCCGGATCCTGTGGCTGGGTGCGCTACTTCGGAACTTCGGCAACCTGTTCACGCGCAACTGCTGACGCTCGCGGTTCGGACTCACGCTTTTTCACATTGTCGGATTCTCGGCTTTGAGCCCAGTTGCATCTTCTCGACCAATACTCAGCTCGCCGGTTATGTCATTCGCGTATGCGCACCGGGTCGTCGACGGGGGTCGGTTTTTCCGGGGAGAATTCTTCGAGCGACCGCGCCAGGCTCGCCAGGCCGTCCAGGATTTGGTCCAGTTCCACACCGACGTAGAAACCCGAGCCGGCTGCTTGACAATACACCGCCTCAGCCAGGAGCATGGCGTTTTCAAGCTGAATTTTCAAGGCCTTACCCGCCTCGACCGGACGCGAGGTCATCAGCCCGAGGCCGCGCCCGGAAACGTCGTGGACTACCGCGTCCAGGTGTTGGCCACTCTCATCCAGGATGGTCACCCGGACCGGTTGCTCAGGTTTAAGTCTTGGCTCGCGCCGCCGTTCCATACATACAGTTATCGGCACATGGCGGACCGAACTGTAGGGCGGAAGCGGGCACGGGTGGACACAGATGTACACAGATAAGAAATCAAAGGGGTTATCTCCGCTTATGGCGGCGCGAATTTGTTTTTTCACCGCGCCCGCGGCTCGTTTACCAACGATGGCGAAAGAGGAACGTTACTATCGCTACCACCAGGGTGCCCAGGGCGATCAGGATCGCACCGCGGCGGCCCCTGGTGAACCAGGACGGCCCGCGCTCGGTATCCGCTCCCGGCACCAGCGAACGGTACAGCCGGCGATTGCCCGAGCCCGGCAGGCTCCGCACCGCTTTCGCGATTTCTTTCCTTCCCCGCCTGTCGGCAATCAGGATGGTGGCCGAATTGGGGCTGTTGGTGGACGCCAGCAGTTTTTGCCGAAGTGGCGCGGGCACCTCATCCACCGACCGATACACCAAATCCGCGGCGCCGGCGGCGATCCGGACCACCGAAGTCTGGTACATGCCGTTGGCGTCGGCATTGGCAAGCCCGCAGTAGGGGCACCGCGGTTCGTCCGCGTCAATCGTCTTTCGGCAACGGTGACAGGTCATGAAACGATCACTTCCGGCGCCGTGGGCCGCTTGGCGCCCGCAGCTTCGTCACCGACATTATCCAACACAACCTGGATGAAACCCAATGCCGCTTTGGATAACGCTTTGTCCTTCCGATAAACTAATCCAAGGCGTCGCACCATCGGATCCGGGGCCAGCGAAACGGCGCTGGCCTTGCCGGCGGCTACTTCCTCCCGGCTGTTGGAAGCGGCTACAAAAGCCACTCCCAGTCCCGCCAACACGAAACGCTTCATCATTTCGGTGGAATCGAGCTCCATCGAAATGCGCAGGCGGTCCTCGACCGGTTCCAACCACTGATTCAGCCGAGCTCGCGTCTTGCCGTGTTTGGGAAGCATCAGGAAGCTCTCCACCACGTCGGCCGGCGTAACCGAAGCATGCGCCGCCAGCCGGTGGCCCGCGGGCACCAGCAGGCAGATTTCGTCATGGTGGACGTTGACCACCTGCAGCCGTTTCTCTTCCACCGGCAATTGCGTCAGGCCGAAATCGGCCGAGTTGTCCAGCACCGCCTCCACCACGTGAGCCGCGTAGGAACGCTCCACCTGGAGTTGCACCGCGGGAAACAAGCGCCGATATTCGGAGAAGACCTTGGGGAGGACATAGATGCAAGTGGCTTCGTTGGCCGCGATCACCAATTCCCCGCGCGGGTTCGCTTCCAGCTCGGCAATGGTATCCTGCGCCCGCCGCCGCAAGTCCAGCATCTGCTCGGCGTAGTCGGCAAAAATCCGGCCCGCGGTGGTCAGCGAAATGCGGCTTCCGAACCGTTCAAAAAGATCGGTCCGAAGCTCCTGTTCGAGCTGACGAACCTGGGCGCTAATGGCGGGTTGGGTGCGGTAGCATGTTTGGGCGGCTTTCGAAAAACTCTTTAAACGAACGATCTCGAGAAACGTGTGGAGTTGATCGAAATCCATAAAGTCCCAGCCGCATCCTTGGAGACGCTACGAATCCTAAGAAAACCCGCCCGCTCGACGGCGACCAGGCCTTTTCCAATGCTATCCGCCGCTTCGGCAAAGTATTGTGAATGGGAGGGATAGAAATAATGAATTTCCCCCGCATCACGCAGCTTTGGTAAGTATTGTAACAGAGGCCGGGTGGTGCGGTTGAGATGGTGGGCTTTGACATTCGCAAACCGCTCCCCGAGGGCAAGGCGGGCGGAACCGCCGCACAATCACCTGGCGAACCATAAGCAGACTCCATAGAATGCGAAAAAGCCCGGCACTCCGAACGCGGCGTGCCGGGCTTTCAGCGTACAGGGGCAGAAGCCTGGGCCCGTTAGGCCGGCGTTAGTCAACGGGTCATCTCGCCCATCCACAAATGGGCGTCGCGGATGGTTCGGGTGAAAAAAATCCGGCGTCCGCTGGCGCTGATTTGCAGGAAGTACATCTGGTTGTGGGGCGTGGAAAACAGGCGCTTCTCGCGCTTCTGTTCCCGGTCGTATAAGAAACAAGCGTCTTCCCGGAGAAACACGAAATAGCGGTTGTTGGAGCCCGGAATCCAAGCCGGGCGGGTTCCCCGCACGCCTAGCCGCGTGAGCTTGCCATCAGCCAGAGAATAAAGAACCAGCGGATTCTCTCCGTTTCCAGCGATATGTCCCAGCAGGAGCCCATTCTCCGGTGGCGACACAAAGGCGTAGGAGAATCCACTCAACCTTTCCAGGCCCGGCAGCATTGCAGGTTCGGCGATCGGACGAGTGACGGCTGGATCGAGCAACGCCAGCCCGAATCCAAACAACGAAGCCACAATCCGCCGCCCGCCGTCGATCCAGACCCCCGTGTTCACAATGCTACGGGCGTCCGTCAATTGGCGCAGTCCACTGCCGTCGGGGCGGATGATCCACTCCTGGAATTGCCCCGAACGGGTCGAGATAAAGAGGATTTCGTCTCCCTTGGGCGACCAGCGCGGGAGACGGTTCCGAAACGAATCGGAGGTCAGCTTGCGGCGGCCGGAACCATCCAGGTTGACGATCCACAGATCCTCGTGTATGTCTCCCACCGTGTCATGCACGATCTTCGATTCATCCGGCGACAAACTAAAATTGCCGATATTATAATTTCCGCCGGCAGCAACCGGATAGCCGACCGTCTCCAGGCGAGTCCTATCGAAGTCGACGTAAGACAGGCTGATCCGATTCTGCGCCTGCGAATATAGAAACTTGGCGCCATCGGCGGACCAACTGAGGAATCGCACATAGACGGCCGGTGCGGTGACGGGTTCGGGTCTCCCGCCGATCTTGCCCGTGCCTTCGTCGATGCGCACCCGCCAGATGTTCATGGTCCCTCCCCGATCACTGATAAAGTACAGCTCCCGGCCGGAAGGCGCCCAGACCGGATTCCAGTCGATCGCGGCATCGTCGGTAACCGGCACCGGTGGGCCGCCGGCGGCCGCCACCGTGAAGATTTCGCGGTCACCAGCGGCGCCGATACCCCAATACGCGATGCGCTGGCCATGCGGGGACCAGTTCGGTTGCACGGCGTCATCCGTTTGCAGTTCGCGCTCCGCATTGGTTGCCAGATCGAGCACGTGCAGACGCGAGCCGCGCATGCCGCGGTCGTTGGGCATGATGAATGTGTCGTCGCAATATACGATCGCCTTGCCGTCCGGCGACCACGCCGGCAGATGGCCGCGGCTGCCGATGCGGCGCGGATTCTCGCCCGTCGCCTCCATCACGAACAATCCGCCTTCGCCGCGCTCGCTTCGGAAAGCGATTCTCGAACCGTCCCGGGAAAGAGCGGGCTCGGTGTTGTCCGCCGCGGAATCGGCTGTCAGGTTGATCTCGGCGCTGCCGCCCGCACGCTGTAAATAGATATCCCATTGGCCCCGCGCCGAACTCGCGTAGATAAACTGCTTCCCGTCGGGCGAGAGGTTGGGATAGATCTGCTCGCCTTCGCCGAAGGTCATGCGATCGAACCGGCTGGGCAGCGGGGCGGGCGAGGTTTCGAGTGCGAACCACAAAACGCCCATCAGCGCCATTCCGCCGGCCCCCGCCAATGTAGGCGCCCGCCATCCTCGTCTCGCCGGAGTGGGAGCCGGCTTTGGCGCCAATGCCGGGCCGGAAGGTTGGGAATCCCGAACCAGAAGCCGCAACGCCGAGCGCATATCGTTGGCGGTCTGAAAACGAAGATCGGGATCCTTTTCCAGCGCCCGCATAATGAGCGCTTCCAGATCTTTATCGATAGACCGGCCCAATTCCGAGGGGCGCACGGGCTGCCGGTTCAATATCTCGGCAAAGATCGCGCCATCCGTCACGCCATCGAACGGGCGCACGCCGGCTGCCAATTCGTAAAGCACTACCCCCGCGCTGAAGATATCGCTTTGCGGCCCCACCGGCTTGCCCAACACCTGTTCCGGCGACAAATATTGCAGCGTGCCGGCCACGCTTCCCGGACGGGTGCGCAAGTCCATGTCCGGCCGGTTCGGCGATTCCAGCAGTTTGGCCAAGCCGAAGTCGAGCACTTTGACGATGCCATCCGGCCGAACCATCAAGTTGTCCGGCTTGATGTCGCGGTGCACGATGCCCGCTTCATGCGCCGCGGCAAGCGCCGAACAGATTTGAATGGCGATATCGAGGAGAACCTTCCGCTCCACGGGACCCTCGGCCGCCAGCCGCCCCAACGTTCTGCCTTCCACGAACTCAGTGGCGATGTAATAATGCCCCTGATCGAAGTCGGCATCGAAAATCGAGAGGATGTTGGGGTGATTGAGCAGAGAAGCGGCGCGGGCTTCCCGCTGGAAGCGCTTGACCCGTTCTTCTCCTTCTCCGCCAAACGGCAGCGCCAGAATCTTGATGGCTACCCGGCGATGCAAGCGCAGATCTTGCGCTTCAAAGACAACCCCCATTCCCCCTGCTCCAATCCGGGAGCCGAGGCAATAGTTCCCGATCGCGGTTCCGGGGGCCGGCAATTTCTGACCGTCTGAAACCAGCAGCCGGGCCGCATCTTCAATCGCGCGCCGTTCCAGGAACGAACCGCTGGCAGCGTCGCGGTCAGCCTCCAAAAGGCGCAACACCTGCGCGCGCAACTCGGTATTCCCGGCACAGGCGGCATCGAGTGCGTCCGCACGCTCCTGGTCCGGAAGTTCCCGGAGCTGATCGAACAGTATGCCGGCCCGCCGGTAGTCCTCTGCCGTCATTTGTTGGGGTGATTTGCGGCCGCCCGCCGCTCCGCGCCTTGAAGGTTCGGGGGTTGAAGTCTGGCGTAGAGCCAGGCGCGCGCTACGCGCCAGTCCCGGACCACGGTGGGCTCCGAGACTTCTAGTACTGCGGCGATCTGCGCATTTTCCAGGCCGCCGAAGTAGCGAAGCTCCACCACCTGTGCTTGGCGCGGGTCAAGCCTGGACAGGTCTTCCAAAGCCGCGTCGAGATCGATCAAATCGACCGGGTTCGCTGTCTTTTTGGGGTAATCCTTGACCTCGGAAAGGTCGACGTGGGGCGCGCGATGGCCGCGTTTGCCGGTGTCCTGGGCACGCGCGAAATCGATGAGAATCTGCCGCATGAGACGGGCGGAGACGGCAAAGAAGTGCGCGCGGCTGGCCCACTCCACCGGTGCGCTGCCCAGCAGGCGGACAAAAGCTTCATTGACCAGAGCCGAAGGCTGTAACAAGTGCCCTTCGCGTTCCCCGGCCATGTTGCACCGCGCCAGCCGGTGCAGTTCGGCGTATACGATGGGCGTCAGACGATCGAGTGCGGATGCGTCCCCGTCGCTCCAGGCTTTGAGCATGCGGGTCAGGGCGACCGAAGAGAAGTCCTGCACCGCCATCACAAGATTATATCGTACCGTGATCGCCCTGCCGCGAGTTTCTCGCCTCTGTGTTTCAGGGGGCTGAAAACGATGCTTCGACGCCTCTTCGCCCCGCTGGCTGTGGCACTCGTGGACGACAGCAGCTACACCGCAGTCGTCATTTTTGATCGTCGCGGAGGAGTTTTCTCGCACTCTCTAATAGGATATGTTTTAGCACACGATCCGGAGCGTTCCGACAGTGAGGAAATCCATGAAGAATGTGTTGCGCGCCGTAGCGTCTGTGGCGCTGCTGTGGTTGACGAGTTCGATAACGCTGGAAGTGGGGCCGTGTACGCCGGCGGCCTATACCGTGACCAGCACGACGGATAACGGGACGGGGACGACGCCGGGCACGTTGAGCCGGGCGGTGGCGCAGGCGTTGGCCGCCAACTGCGCGGGGTCGGAGGTGAATTTTAGCGTTCCGAACAGCTCGACGATCACCCTGCCGAAGCGCATCCTGATCAATGGCCCGGTTACCATCAACAGGCCGGGCGCGAGCAATCTGACGATTAGCGGTGGCGGCACAACCCGCATCTTCTTCGTGAACCCGGGCAGTGGGGTAGTGGTCAACATCAATAACCTGACGCTCGCCAATGGCTACGGCATGGGGGCAATTCCTACTTTGGCGGCGCGGTCGCGGGCATGGGCGGGGCGATCTTCCAGTACACCGGAACGCTCAACCCCTCTGGCGTCGTCTTGAGCGGCAATACCGCTTTGGGGGCATTGCCTGTAACGCAAAACGGGTACCTCGCGGAGTGCCAACTTACTAAAACGGGATCTCACAATGGATCGTACCTTACTTAGCCTGAAAACCTCTACCGTAGCTGCCTGTTCGGCACTGCTAAATCGCTATGCTCCCAACGGATCGGCGTCCTCGCTCTCCGATCGTGGAGCCCGAGTCTGGAGCCAACCCTCACCTCGGGACGCGAGCCAACTTGGGAAGGGAGTGCCGATGCGAGTGCAGACTTGGCTTCGACTCCTGCTGGCGTCGCTGGCGATCCTCAGCATCGGCGTGGCGCCCATGCGCGGGCAGTCTGCCGCAGCCGCCGCTGACCGGGTTCCGCTGTACTTCGAAGAAAATCAGGGACAAACTGCCGGGGAAGTTCGGTACGTTGCTCGCGGCGCCGGCTATACGGCGTACCTGACGGGCCGCGAGACCGTCTTCCAATACCGCACCGGGAAGCCGGGCCGGAAGGACAGCAAGGAAGCCGTGGTCCGCATGACCCTATCCGGGTCCAAGGCGCCTGCCAGCATCCAAGGCGGCGGCCGTTTGCCCGGCATCGTCAACTACCTGATCGGCAACGACCCCTCCCAGTGGCACAGCAGCATTCCCACCTACTCCGAAGTGGACTACAGCGGCGTCTACCCAGGCGTCGACTTGGTTTACCGGGGCGCGGGCAAGCATCTGGAGTTCGATTTCCAGGTGGCGCCGGGCACGGATCCCAACAAGATCCGCCTGGCTTACACGGGCGCATCCAAAATGCATTTGGATGCCGGCGGAGATCTGTTCCTGGATACGGACGCGGGGCCGGCGCCGTTCACGAAGCCGGTGGCGTACCAGGAGATTGACGGGACGCGCGTGCCGGTGGCGGCGAATTTCAAGCTGCTGGCAAACGGCGAAGTGGGTTTCCGGCTCGGGAAGTACGACCGCAAGCGGCAGTTGACGATCGACCCGGTGAGTGGGCCGTCCGTATATTATTCGACCTACCTGGGATCGGGTAGCGACGACAATTTTAAGGGAATCGCCGTGGACCCCGCGGGCCAAGCCTTCATCTGCGGCTACACCGCCTTTTCCAGCTACCCGACTACGACCGCCGTCTCGGGGGGCTTTCCCAACGGCTATCCCGCCGTTGGGTTCGTCACAGCCTTGACCGCCGATGGCACGGGGCTCATTTACTCTACGTTCGTCTCCGGACACGGCTCGAGTGCGAGCGTTGGCGCCCAACTGCAGGCAATTGCGGTCGACGCCAACGGTCGCGCCTTCGTCGGCGGATATACCGACGACGCCACGTTCCCTCTCGTCAGCGCCTTCCAAAACAGCTTCACGGGGTACACCGCCGGAATCGTCTTCGAGCTCAACTCAACCGGCCAAAGCCTGGTGTACTCGTCCTTTCTGGGCGGTAAGAGCACGGATTCGGACTCCATCGCCGCCATCGCCGTCGATAGCAGTGACAACGCATACGTCACCGGAAGCAACACCGTGGCCGGGGCAGGAGCAATCCAAAGTAGCCACTTCCCGACGACCTCGGGCGCGATCTGGGGGGACTTTTCCCAATGGAATAATGAAAGCGGCTCCAACAACGGGTTCGCGGTGAAGATCAATTCCGCGGGAAGCGAGGTCTGGGCTACTCTGATCGGCGCCCAGGATTACACTCACTATGTTTCCGGGGGCTTTGGGTATAACCTTGGCTGTAACTCCAGCTACACCTCCGGTACGGGCATCGCAGTCGACGCCAGCGGCAACGTATACGTCACCGGCACATCCAGCGCGGACATCAGCGATCATGGCGGCACCATCACCCGCAATCTCAACATGAGCAACGTGAGCCGCGGGTGCACCTTCCAGACCCAGTCGTTCGAATTTAGTACCGAATGGAGCCGGACGAACACGTTTGTGGTCGAGCTGAATTCCACCGCCACGACGGCGGTTTACATCGCGTACCTGGGCGGGAATTCGCCGATCGTGGGCCAAAATGAAAATCAGGGTACGACCGGTACCGGCCCAATCACGACCGCATCCGGGATCGCAGTCGATTCGAACGGTCTGGCCTACGTAACCGGAACCACCCAGGCGACCAACTTCCAGACCACGTCGAACGCCTACCACGCGACGCCATACCTGGCGGGTTCTAACGGTCCCCTCGGCCTTCAATACGACGACTACGTGACCGTCATCGACGCCAGCGGCACCGGCTTCGCGTACTCGACCTATCTGAACGGAACGAATGTAACCTCGGCTGCTCTTAACGAAGGCTACGATGGCAGCCCTGGCGCAACCGGCATCGTACTGGGCACGGGCGGCCAGTTCGCAATATCCGGATTCGCGGACACCACCAATTTTCCGACCACCGGAGTTCCGGCTGTCGACGTCCCGATACTTCAGTCCTTCCCGAGCGGCAAAGATTTTGCCATGTTCATCACCAAATTCGGGCCGGTTGGCACGCTGACCGCCGGAAGCGGTTTAGTCTACTCCGTCTTCGTGGGCGCGGGAGGCGAGTACAACGTGGACGGCGTCGCCTCCAACGGGACCGACGTGTACGTCATGCTGGATGAGGAGCCCACCAACGGGCTGACCACCGGCGGCGCGTATGACGCCAATAATTCGAGTGGCCAAAAGGACCTGATCGTACGGGTGTTGGATGCGGCGCCGATCTCGACCAGCATTTCCGTGAACTCCGCATCGGCGCAGCCTAGCACATCGGCGCAAACAGTTGGGCTGACTTCGACGGTGGGCGCGTCGTCGACCGTCAACGAGGGAACCGTCACTTACTACGTCACTAATTCGAGCAATGCCCAGATCGGCTCGACGGTGACCTCGGGAATTGTGTCCGGCGGTTCGGCGCCTTCCACCAACTATACGCTGCCCGCCAATTCGCCTATCGGCACATATACCATCCACGCCAGCTACAACCACGCGGGGGGCTTTCTGAACGGCAGCGGCACGGGCACCTTGACGGTCGCTTCCACGGTCGGCGTGACCATCGCCTCTTCGCCATCGGGCCTGTCGTTTAGCGTGAGCGGAACGGGATGCTCGCCGGGCAGCAATCTCACTACGCCGCAGACGCTGCAGTGGACGCCGGGCAGTTCCTGTGCCGTGACTTTCGCCAGCCCGCAAGGCGGCCCAGGCACCCAGTATGTCTTCAACCAATGGGCGGACAATAACTCCAACAACCCGCGAACATTCTCGGCGCCGTCCTCGGCGACCACTTACACCGCCGACTTCACCACGCAGTACCAGTTGACCACCGCGGCGTCGCCCAGCGGCGGCGGTACGGTCACGCCTTCTTCAGGGCAGTATTACAACTCAGGGACCGTAGTGAATCTGCAGGCGAACGCTAACAACGGTTATGTCTTCGCCAACTGGACAGGCAGCGTGGCCAACGCGAACAGCGCCTCGACGACGGTTACCATGAGCGGCGCGGAATCGGTTACGGCCAACTTCAGCGCCAACGTTAATGTGACCATTGCTTCTATGCCTTCGGGCCTGGCTTTCAGCGCCTCTGGGCCGGGCTGCGCGACGTTCTCCGGCAACACGCCTCAGACCCTTCCCTGGGTGCCAGGCAGTTCCTGCACCGTGGTCTTCACCAGCCCGCAAGCGGGCGGTTCGCCTAGCCCGGGCACCCAGTATGTTTTCAGCTCATGGGCGGACGGCCCCACAGCCGCCTCACGGTCGATCAACACGCCGGCCTCGGCGGCTACCTACACCGCCAATTTCACCACACAGTACCAGTTGACCACCGGGGTGTCGCCCGTTGGCGCCGGCACGGTGACGCCCCCTTCGGGCTGGGTCAACGCGGGGACGGTGAACCTGCAGGCGAATACCAACAGCGGTTACGTGTTCGCCAACTGGACGGGCGCCAGCGTGCAAAACGCGAACAGCGCCTCGACCACGATCAACATGACCGGCCCGGCGACGGTTACGGCCAACTTCAACGTCAACGTGAATGTCACCTCTTCGCCGACGGGTCTTGCCTTCAGCACCAGCGGACCGGGCTGCGCGACGACCTCCGGCCTCACCACGCCCCAGACCCTGGCTTGGGTACCGAGCAGTACGTGCACCGTGATTTTCGCAGCCACGATACCAGGCGCCACCGGGACACAGTACGTCTTCAACCAGTGGGAGGACAGCAGCACCAACCCCGCACGGACGATCACGGCGCCGACCACCCCAGGTGCCTCCTATACCGCCAGCTTCACGACACAGTACCAGTTGACCACCGTGGCGTGGCCCGTCGGCGCCGGCACGGTGACGCCCCTATCGGGCTGGGTCAACGCGGGGGTGGTGAACCTGCAGGCGAGTAACAACAGCGGCTACGTGTTCGCCAACTGGACGGGCGCCAGCGTGCAAAACGCGAACAGCGCCTCGACCACGATCAACATGACCGGCCCGGCGACGGTTACGGCTAACTTCAACGTCAACGTCACCATTGCCCCTACGCCGACGGGTCTTGTCTTCAGCACCAGCGGACCGGGCTGCGCGACGGCTTCCGGCCTCACCACGCCCCAAACGCTGGCCTGGGTGCCGAACAGTTCGTGCACCGTGACCTTCGCCGCCACGATACAGGGCGCCACCGGGACACAGTACGTCTTCAACCAGTGGGAGAACAGCAGCACCAACCCCGTACGCACGATCACGGTGCCGACCACCCCAGGGGCTTCCTATACCGCCAGCTTCACGACACAGTACCAGTTGACCACCGGGGTGTCGCCTTCCGGCGCCGGCTCGGTGACGCCCCTTTCGGGCTGGGTCAACGCGGGGACGGTGAACCTGCAGGCGAATGCCAACACCGGTTACGTATTCGCCAACTGGACGGGCGCCACCGTGCAAAACGCGAACAGCGCCTCGACCACGATCAACATGACCGGCCCGGCGGCGGTTACGGCCAACTTCAACGTCAACGTGAACGTCACCTCTTCGCCGACGGGTCTTGCCTTCAGCACCAGCGGACCGGGCTGCGCGACGACCTCCGGCCTCACCACGCCCCAGACCCAGGCCTGGGTGCCGAACAGTACGTGCACCGTGACTTTCGCCGCCACCATAGCCGGCGCCACCGGGACACAGTACGTCTTCAACCAGTGGGAGAACAGCAGCACCAACCCCGCGCGGTCGATCACGGTGCCGACCACCTCAGGGGCCTCCTATACCGCCAGCTTCACCACCCAGTACCTGTTGACCACCGGGGTGTCGCCTGCCGGCGCCGGCTCGGTGACGCCAACTTCGGGCTATGTAAACGCGGGGGTCGTGAACCTGCAGGCGAATACCAACACCGGTTACGTCTTCGCCAACTGGACGGGCGCCAGCGTGCAAAACGCGAACAGCGCCTCGACCACGATCAACGTGACCGGCCCGGCGACGGTTACGGCCAACTTCAACGTCAACGTGACCATTGGGTCTTCGCCCTCGGGCCTTTCCTTCAGCACTAATGGGCCTGGCTGCTCGACTTACTCCGGCAACGCGCCCCAGACCCTGGTTTGGGTGCCAGGCAGTTCGTGCACCGTGACCTTCACAAGCACGCAATCTGGCAATCCACCCAGTCCGGGCACCCAGTATATTTTCAGCGCGTGGGCGGACGGCCCCACCGCCGCGTCACGGATGATCAGTACACCGGCCTCGGCGACCACCTACACCGCCAACTTCAACACGCAGTACCAATTGACCACCGCCGTGTCGCCCAGCGGCGAAGGCACGGTCTCGCCTGCTACCGGTCAGTATTACAACTCGGGAGCGCAGGCGACCCTGCAGGCGACTGCCAACACCGGCTACGCCTTTGGCGGTTGGACGAGCAGCCCGGGGACGGCCAATAGTCCTTCGAGCGCCTCTACCTACATCGTCATGAGCGCCGTCGAATCCGTTACCGCCAATTTCGTCCCGCAGGCCACCATCAACTCGTCGCCGTCGGGCCTTCCCTTTACCGTAAGCGGAACGGGTTGCTCCGCGGGCTCCTATGCCGCTACCCCCATGACGCTGGCCTGGACGCCGGGCAGCTCGTGCACCGTGACTTTCGCTGCCACGGTAGCCGCCGGCTCCCCGACCCAGTTCGTCTTCACCCAGTGGCAGGACAACAGTTCCACCAATCCAGTGCGAACCATTCCGGCCGGGTCCTCGCCGGCTTCCTATACCGCCAATTTCCAGACCCAATACCTGCTGACCACGCAGGTCTCGCCCAGCACGACGTACGGTTCTATCTCGCCAACCACGGAATACGTGAATGCCGGCGCAACACCGCAAGTAAGCGCGGCGGCGAACCTCGGATTCGGGTTCACCGGCTTCACAGGTGCGCTGAGCGGCGCCACGCCGCAGAACCTGCCCGCCCTGACCGGGCCAGTGACGGTGATCGCGAGTTTCGTGGCACTGCCAGACCTGGCGATCGTGAGCTCCCACACGGGCAACTTCGACCAAGGGCAACTGGGCGCCACCTATTCGCTCGCGGTGAGCAACAACGGCCCTGGGCCAACCAGCGGCCCGGTGACGGTAACGGAGACCCTACCCTCCCCGGGCCTGACTCTGGTATCGATGAGCGGAGCCGGGTGGACGTGCGGACCGCCGAATGCGGCTAACGTCTGCACCACCTCCAACGTGATCGGTATGGGGGGCTCCTATCAGCCGATCACGGTTACGGTGAACGTCGCTAGCAACGCTCCGCCGAGCGTGCAGAATACGGCGTCGGTGTCGGAGATCGGGGATTACAATTCGATCAACAACACGTCAATGGATCCGACCACGATCAACCCCATAGTCAATATTTCGTCCCGGGTAAGCGTGACCCAGGCCGGGTTCTCACGGAATCACTCGACGGGCCTCTGGTCGTCAACCATGACGATAACCAACACCGGCTCCACGCCCATCAACGGGCCGATTCAGGTGGAGCTGACAAGCCTGTCGTCCAATGCCACCATGACGGACTTTACGGGCACGTTCAACGGGAGCCCGTACATTACCGTCTCGTCCGGGGCTCTGGCCGCGGGCGCGTCGGCCAGTGTGACCATCCAGTTCCAGAACCCCAGCAATGGGTCCATCACCTTTACACCGGTAACCGTAGTTGGGACGTTCTAAAGGTGGGAGAGTCGCCCCGAGGTTCCGAAATAAGCCAACCTCGGGGCGACTGGATCAGCCCCGCTAGCCATTGGTCCGCATCCGCGGATGCAGGCGAAACCGGGCGGTCAGTTGCTCGACTTTAGCCTTTTGCGCGGGCGTCAGGATTCCCAGAAACTCGGCCCGAGCCTGGCTGCGGGCTTCGGTCAACCGGCCGATCAGCCGGCCCCGCTCCACGCTCAGTTTACGGATGTCCGCGCTTCGGTTCGCTTGCACGGCCTGTGCCATGGCCGTCCGGTTAGCGCGGAGTTCCTGCCGCAAGGGAGCGGTCGCCTGGCGGGACTTCGCGAAGATCTCCTTGGCCTGCTGCTTCTCGGTGTCGGTCAGGTTCAGCGCCTGCATCGGACGCTGCCGGGCGAATTGGGCTCCGCGGCGCAGATTCGCCATTGGATGCCGCGGGGCTTGCTGTTGCGGCGCGGGCGGATTCGCCGGGGCTTGCGGCGCGGTTCGCGCCAATCCCAGGCCGGCTGTCAGAGCGGCTGCCGCCAGGATTTGAATCGTTTTCTTGTTCATGGTCTTACTGCCTCCAATTGGTACGGTAAGGCGCGCATGTAATGCCGGTTTGTCGCCCCGGTAAATGGTTGTAAGAATACATTTGCGAACGCAAACGCCGCCATCTTCCGGCGCCTTGACAAACCCTTACCAGGCTTCGCACAAGCCTTACCTGAGCTCGATTTGCGTTGTGATAATGTTGAGCCGTGAACATCTTACTGGTGGACGACGCCGCCGAGCTCGGCTCGCTCATGCAGGAGTTCCTCAAACGCGAAGGCTTCACCGTGGAATGCGAGCTGGAAGGCCAAAAAGGTCTGGAGCGGGCCTCCAGCGGCGCCGTGGATTTAGTGGTTCTGGACGTGATGCTTCCCGGCATGGATGGTTTCGAGATTCTGCGCCGCCTGCGACAGCGCAGCAAAGTGCCCGTCATCATGCTGACCGCCCGCGGCGAAGACGTGGACCGCATCATCGGCCTGGAATTGGGCGCCGACGATTACCTGCCCAAGCCCTTCAACCCACGCGAGTTGGCGGCGCGCATCCGCGCCATCTTGCGGCGCTACGAACCCCGCCCGCCCGCAACCGGCGGCCGCCTGGAGGTCAACGGGGTAGCCCTCGATCCCGGCACGCGCGAAGTCTTTTCGCACGGCAAACCGGTGGAGTTGACCACTTTCGAGTTCGACATCCTGGAAATGCTGATGCGCTCGGCCGGGCGCGTGCTTTCGCGCGACGCGCTGATGGAGAACTTCTATAGCCGCAAAGCCACGCCTTTTGACCGGTCGATAGACATGCACATCAGCCACCTGCGCAAGAAGCTCGAGCACGGCGACACGCTCATCAAGACCATCCGCGGCGTGGGCTATCAGTTTACGCGTTCGCCCGAGGACGCCGCGGCGGCGGAATGAACTCCCTGTTCGCCAAGATCCTGCTGTGGTTTTGGTGCACCCTGGCCATCACCCTGGTGGGCTCGGCATTTCTCTCGGCGCTCAACGCCAATCGCAACCCGCGCCTGGTCACCTTTCAGCTCGAAGAGGCGCGCGCGGCTTACGAAAGCGGCGGCCGGCCCGCGCTCGAAGCCTTTATGGACACCCTGGCGCGGATCTACAACGCCAAGGGAATTCTCACCGACGAGAACGGCCGCGACCTGTTGACCAACCAGGATCGTTCCGCCTTGATCCGGCGCGCGGGCCGCCATCCCATTCTCAACCTGCTGGGCGATTCCGCCCCCGAGATTCCCCGCGCCGCCGACGACGGCCGCTACTGGTTCTTCGTCAGCGGCACCCGCGCCAAAGTCGGGTCCTGGTTCCTCACCCCCGACCACCTGTTCTTCTTCGTGGCGGCGGTGATGTTGTGTTACTGGTTCGCGCTCCATATTACGAGTCCCGTGCGCGCCCTTCAGAAAGCTGTGGAGCGGTTCGGCCGCGGTGAGCTGACTGCCCGCGTGGGATCGACCCGCCGCGACGAACTGGGACAGTTGGCCCGCACCTTCGATCGCATGGCGGAGCGCACCGAAACGCTCCTGACCGCCGAGCGCCGCCTGCTGCTCGACATTTCGCATGAGCTGCGATCCCCGCTGGCCCGTCTGGGAGTGGCCATTGAGCTGGCCCGCTCCGGCGACGACCTGGAATCGCACCTCAACCGCATTCAAAAGGAATCCGACCGGCTCAACTCGCTGGTGGGCGAGCTGCTGCAGGTGACCCGCGCGGAGGGCGACCCGAGCTCGCTTCGCCGCGAACCGGTGCGGCTCGACGAGCTGCTGGCCCTGGTGGTGGAAGACGCTGGGATAGAAACCGAGGCTCACGGCTGCCGCATCCGGTACGCCACGCGCGCCCCAGCCACGCTCGACGGCGACCCCGAGTTGCTCCGCCGCGCGCTCGAAAACGTGATCCGCAACGCCATTCGCTACGCGCCGCGGGATTCCGACGTGGAAGTGTCGCTCCAAACCACCAACGGCTCGGTGTTATGCAAGGTCCGCGACTACGGTCCGGGCGTGCCTCAGGAATCCTTACAGCGCTTATTTGACGCGTTCTACCGGGTAGAAAGAGATCGCAGCCGCAATTCCGGCGGCATCGGCCTGGGCCTGTCCATCGCCCGCCGCGCCATCGAACTGCACCGGGGCACGATCGCCGCCCGCAACGCGCAACCCGGGCTGGAAGTGGAGATGCGCCTGCCGGCAATATCGAGCGGCAAGCTGCAAGCGGGAACCTGAGGCGAAGCGCATGGACCCCTCCTCGTGGCGCGGCCTGTCAAGGCTGCTGAGCCGAGATTCTTCTCGGCTTTTTTCTTCGACGCGCTAGTGTTCCGGGTGGGGCATGCTTTAGCCTGCCCTAATTCAAAGGGCGGAGCCTTCATTCGGCATAGTGGCACTCCGCTGGTAATCCGTGGCCGGATTGAAGAGCTTCGTTGGAAACGTCGGTACAATCGCGGGCGGATGGATCACGGGATTGGACCGCCCCGCCTGGCTGGCATCGAACACCACGAATCCCACGCCGGGCGACCCCTTGGGCAGTGAGTAATCGTCCGCCGGATAGGCCGGGTTGTTGAATTCGGGATTCTGCACCACGCTTTGAACATCCTCCCCAACCTGCTGCTGCCATCCCGCAAACGTATAAAAACTGTAGTCGCCGGTGGTGCCGTTACAAGAGGCATTCCCACCTGTGCCGGGGCTGGGCCGCACGGCGAACGCCTTGGCGTCGCCGGCAAACACACCTCAGGCAGATTGTAAGGGGAGGGGCAGCCCGGAGGCCCCTCAATATTGCTAGTGTCGTGAACGGCGGGTTCTATGGCACTAACCGATGGCGCAGTGCCTTGGCCACGGCTTCCGATTTGGAGTGCACGTGCAGCTTGCCGTAGATATTCTGCATGTGGAAGTTAATCGTGCTGAAACTCACGCCCAGCTCGGCGGCCGCGCTCTGGTAGTTGTGACCTTCCGCCAGCAGCTTCAGCAGGCGCAATTCATGGGGCGTCAAGTCATGCTCCATCCGCTCCGGCGGCTGCCCCCGGGCCGCCGTCGCCACATCGTAAGTGGATGGGCATGAGCCGTCCGAGTGACCATCCGAGTGAGCGCCGTCCCTTCTCAATCGTCCCCGCCGAAGAGGCCTGGCGCAAAAGCCCTGCTTCTTATCGCCTTTGGTCTCGCCGGGCTCGTCAGCGCGCCCTCTGCACCCAACTTGTCGGCCGAGATAGTGGCACCGGCGCAGACCTTCTCCAGCAGCTTCGCCTGTGCGGGCTCGAGGTCGATCAGCAGGCCCAGCACATTGAGAAGGTTAATTAGCTCGGTTGTATACTCGGCGAGCCAATAGTGAGGTTGGATGTCGCTGAGCGGCGATGGGGGACGCCGGTCGCCGATGAGTGGGCGCTCGCGGTTTGCCTTACGGTAGCTGAACCACTGCACGAGAACCTGCTTGCCGGAAACCTCATAGTTCCACATGGCCGGCTCCACATGCTCGACATAGCCCCGTCCGATCAGGAGGCGCTTCTTCTCGGCGTCGTAGTTGATCTCGTCGGGCATAGCCGACTCGTCTTGCGGGATCTCGCCCGCCGCCGGGACGCGCGGCATGCGCGCATGCGGCAGGCGCGGCGGCCGTGCCGGTCGCCCTTTTTTCGGGTCGGCCATCCTTTCGCCAAAGGTGTGAAGCCAGATGACCGTACGGCCGAGCTCGGCGGCTTGCCGGGAATGTCGTCGCGTCGGCGGTCAGGGGGATGCGGATCCCGGGGGTGGCGAGGTCGCTGCGGAAACGTGCCGTGAAGGCGGGGTGCGCCGCCGTTGCCGCGATGTAGGCGACAACGTCCTCGGCGCTAACGGCGCCGCCGTAACGGCGGGCCAGATGCGTCAAAAGGTGTGGCCGGATGTTCGATAGAGTGGCATTTGGGTCGCTCCAAAGCGGGAAAACACGCCCGCCTCTCCCGTTGTAGTGATCGAGATCCGGTATAAGCCCGGTAAGGGTAATCGCCGGCCCTTGCGTGGGCGACGTTCGTGACAATGCCGCCAAATAGATCTGCCGATCGGAGCGTGACTGCCACAACTCCGGATTAGGCCGGTTGATGACGCGATTGTCTGGAATTATCCACTGGCGATCGAAGGAGCGGAAGCCGTAACGTGTGGGGGCCATACAGCGACCGCTCTCCTCAGCAACAGATCTTCCGGGAGCGTCGTATCCAGGTAGGCCGTCCGTCAGAACGCGCCCGCTGTGGCGGTCACCGAGCCCTCCGTCGGCGAGGTGCGGGTGAAAGAGGGTTTCCTTTTTGTCCGCCGGCGCATCGACGAGGGCTTGCCAACGTTGTTCCAACGACTGCGGGTCCGGGGCGATGATCCACGTGCGGCCGGGCATTACGCCCGACCCGTTGTAGATGAAGAGGTCCTCCAGTTTGGGATAGGTCGCCCAGGCGCCGGCTGACGCCGGTAGGAACGGGGCACGCCAGTCGGATGGGCACTCAGCCCAGGTTCCTCTCAAACGCAAAGCCCCGAGAGCCTCGAACTTCTCCTGGCGGTGCCCCGTCGGCAGCGCATGAAACACGACTTTGGCAGGGCTATTCGGTCTGCTCTTGCTTGAACGCGAGGCCAAGACAATGCAGATAGGCTGCTGGACGCCTTGAAAGATGCGCGTGCTGACCTCGGGCTGATGGCCTTCCGGAGAGCAGTCGATTATCCAGATGTCGTCGCAAGTGCGCCGCAGATAGTCGCGCATCCTCTGGAACCCTGGCCCGTTCAGGAAGCCGGCCACGGTTATGAAACAAACAACGCCTGTATTGTGGGTCGAATGATGGTCGAAAACCTTCCATGTTGCCCATCGCCAGAAATACACATAAAGGTTCCGCAGATGCTTGGCGTGCGCGCCGATGCCCCACTCGGTTGGCGGCATCCAAGCCGCCAGCGCCGGCGCTCTTTTCTCATTCTTGCTGCCGTTCTCGATCCAGCCGCCTTGCCCCTTCGCTTTCTCCTTGTAGGGCGGATTGCCGACAACGACTGTGATCGGCTCCTCGCGCTTGATCTTGTTCGCCTCCTTTCGTGAGTTGGCGATGGGCGCCAGCATGCCGGGGATCCATCCCTCGTCGTCGTTCGGGTTGCCCAGCGTGTTCGTCACGAACATCCGCAACGGTGTCCTAGGTGGGCCGCCGGTCAGCTCGACCATCTCCGCATGCATGCGGAGTTGTGCAACGGCGAATGGCCCTAACTGCATTTCAAATCCAACCAAGCGCCTGATCGCGGAGTTGATGGCCCCTTTCACTGAGCCTGCGCCTTCGTCAACCTCAACGGTCTCCGCGATTTTTCTGAGTACGCCCAGCAGGAAAGTGCCCGTGCCCATCGCTGGATCGGCAACCGTTACCGACTCGGCCGCCAGTCCCAGGTGTTGACCGAACCTCGGGGACCTCAAAACCTCATCCACGAGGCCGACCATGGCCTTGACCACTTCGGGAGGCGTATAGTACGACCCAGTCTGCTTTCGGAGCTGGTTGTCGTATACCTCGAGAAAATCTTCATAGAAATACAACCACGCATCGGGGTTTCCTTTGCTGATCTTGGTCCAGTCAACCGCGTCCAGCACACGGGTAAGCGTGCCAAGGGCAGTCTTGAGCGTGGCCTGATTTTCCGCGTTATCAGTGAGCAGCCTAAGCGCGCCGCCAATGAGAGAGCTGGTCTGGCTCAGCATCATGCCTACTTGCTGAAGGCCCGTCGCGAGCTCGATGTTCTTGGCACGCGCCATGAGCAGCCCGAACGTCACCGCTTGGGAGTAGCCGTCGGCAAATTTCTCGTCCGTCGCCTCGGGAAAGAGCAGCTTTCGCCAGTCTGTCGCTAGCTCGGTGAGAGCCGGGCTTCTCAGGGCGAGCTGCTCCGTGACCTCGTCCCTGAGCAATCGGCAAAGGCGCGCCGTGGACTCGGCCAGCTCCTTCGCGCTTCGCGGCGGGACAGGTTGCCACTGGAGGAAACATTCAAATAGACCCAATAGCGCCGGGGGCGCCTCCAGCTTGTCGCCAGCGGTCTCGACGTCTCCAATTAGGGAGACGACCGCCTCCACCAGTTCGCCGTTCTGCCACAAGCTGAAGGCATTGCCGTCGCTGTACATGATATTCGGGAGGGCGCGCAACTTTTCCCACTGCTCCTTGTCGTGCGGGTCTTTGAACTTGCGCGGGTCTGCGCCTTTACCCGGAGCTTTCAGCTCAATGAATCCGGCCAGGGCGTTGTGGACGGCGACGGCGTAGTCGGGACGGGTTTTCAGGTCGCTGACTGACGATTCTCCGACCGCAGCCACGGTGCCCTGTGGGAAATGGCAAAGCTCCCCGAGTTCCCCGAGCAGATGCTCGAACGGCGCGCGGATTTGGTCTTCTGGCTGCCCCGTCGCGGCCGGATTGCTCAGCTTTGCCGCAGCTTTGGCGCCGAATGTGGCGATCGCTGACTCAAGGGTTATCTTCATTCGTCCAACTCCGCCTCCGGGCGATTCCCTCCGCGGAGTTCCTCCCCATTCGAGAATCAAGGAAGACAATGCTGCTCTTTCCAAAGGTAGTGTAGCGGGAATGCTGCGCCAGGGCCATAACGATGGCCTACGGCCATACTATTTCCCCTTCGGTTCTTCCCCCCTCCGATACCACACCGGAAATTCGATCGCGTAGTATCGCACCTCATGTTCGGGAGCATTGGGAAAAACCACGCGCGCCAGCAAGTGCACGGGGTGGCCCGGTTGGCATTCGGGGCGGATTCTGGCGACGGTGTATTTCGCCGATGCGCCGGTATGGTCGTAATCGCTCCAAGGGTCGGAGACGCGCACGCTCGTGTCGACGCAGGCATCGTTGGTGAACAACTCCGCGGCGCGAAACGCCGAACCATCGGGGATCAGAACCGCGAACGCTTCGCCCGGCGCGGCGTAGCCGTCGCCGTTGCCTTCGCCTAAGGTGAGGGCGGAATCGGCGGTGGCTTTCTGGAAGATATCCATGGCGCGGCCATCGGCGATGAGGAAATTCTTGAAAGGCTCCGCGGGTGGGAACAGCGGCAGTTCCAGCGCGCTGCGCTGATTGCCGCTGACGGCCTCGATATGGACCAGCGGCCGGGCCGGATCGCTCACTGAGACCGTCACTGGAACGGTGGCCGATTCGCCCGGCCCCAGCGCAAACAGGCGGCTCGCGGGAACGTCGAAGCGCACATCCGGATCGGGGCTCTGCCAGGAAATCGCTGCCGTCGCCGAACGCTGCGAAGCGAGGTTCGAAAACTTGACCTTCAGATGAACCGGCTGGGATGCAGTGGCCCAACTCGCGCCATCGATCTCATAGCCGGTTACCAGCGGCACGGCGGGCTCGCCAATGGCGACCTGCCAGGCGTCGCCATCGAGATCGAAGCTCAATCGGCCTTGCGCGTCCGCCTTGAGCGTGGCGCGCCGTACATTGCCGTCGCGCAGACGGAGATAGGCCACAGTGTGAGAGCTCGCTTGCACAAATGAGCGTGGAGGCGTAGTGACCGAAAGCTTCACTCCGGGAATCGTGGAACCGCCCGGCGCCCACTCCCGCACCGCGCAGCGAAAGCCGGCCGTGGAAGCATTTTCAATCATCGTGAATCCGGGCTGGCGGCGATCGGAAGTGACTTCCCAGCCCCAAACCGTGAAGTTCGGATAGACATCCGCGTGGGTGATGGCGTCGGGTTTTGGCAGCGGTTTGGCGAAGGCGCCAAGATGGAAATCCAGCGTCTTGGCCACCTCCGGGAATCCGTGCTCGGAATCGAACTCCTCGGTTTCGTGCGAGCCGGGGCCCAGCGACCAAATAGCGTTCAGGCGCCGGTGATAAAAACGGATGAAGTCGCGCTTGCCGGTGACCAGGCGGGTGCGAACGCCGCCGTAGTTATCGCGGAAATCGTCTAAGTTCGATTCGGCGGCGAAACCCTTGGGGCCGACCGCGTATTCGGCCGGTCCCATGAAACTGGAGGCGCTGCCGAACAGGTCGGGGTATTTCCCCGCGATCCAAAATGCCATGAAACCGCCGGCGGAGTAGCCCGTCACTCCGCGATGGTCGCGGTCGGGGATGGTCCGCAGAGTGTGGTCGAGGTGCTCGACGAGTTCGGGCAGGTAGAGCGGAAACTCGCCGACGGTCTCGATAGGACCGGTATCGGCCACGATTACGTCGTGGGCGCCCACGTAGGCCGCGATGGATCGGCCGTAATCGGCCTGCTCACTGGAGCGCTCGTAGCCGTGCAGCCAATAAATCACCGGGTAGCGTTTCTGCGAAGTCGCATAGGCCGGCGGCAGGTAGAGCCGGTAGGTGCGCATATCGCCCATCGCCTGGCTCGGGTGCGAAAGGTCTTGGGGCTGCACCGTTTGTTGTGACCGAAGGCAAATCGGCAGCACGAGGAGCGCGACAATCGAGGCCAAGGGCCTACTCCACGCGACCGGCCAGGAGGCCCGTCCCATTAGGAAATCCATAAATCACCTAAGTACGAAACGAAATGGAGCACAACCCATCCCGCCACTCAGAATACAACATGGGACAAGGCCGATCTCAATAAGTTCTTTGTTCCCAGCGAAAAGAACTCGTGAATGGTCTCCCGGACCAAAGCGGCCAAAGGGTAGCGGCTGCCGGCCGATCGAGATTTTGTCCCGCCCGCGCGTGAGAGTTAGCCGTTACGATGGATAAAGGATGGCAACGGCCAAAGTCGGGAGGCACTCGTACCGGACCCTCCGGCTGGATTCGTGGGAAGCCTTTCTCAAGTTGGTAACGCAGCCGCCGTATTCGTATTGGGCGTTTCGCGGCGAACGCGCCGAGCGCGGCCCGTTGTTCAGTTCGCTGTCCCGCTACCTGCGGGATTTCGGCATTGCCCGCGAGGCCTGGCCGTTACAGGAAGAGCGGATTCTGCGCATCTTCAAGCGCAAGGCGCACCAGTTTCTGCCCAAACCGCCGGAATGGGAAGACGATTTTCAATGGCTGGCGCTGATGCAGCACCACGGCGCTCCTACCCGCCTGCTCGATTTCACCTGGTCGCCATACGTGGCCGCATTTTTCGCCTTGGAACGTTCGCTTTCCGATGGCGTGGTCTGGGCCATCAACCCGGCGCGGATCGATAGCAGCCGGGCCCTCCGGCCGGTGCGGGCGGATCCGCGGGTGCACGAGAATTTCCGGCGCTACTTCCTGAAAGGCCGCCGCCGCTTCATCTGGATGGGCGAGCCGCACACCATGAACCGGCGCCTGATCGCGCAATCCGGCACGTTCGCCGTCCCCAGCGTGCTGGATGTGCCGGTGGAGCACATTCTGAGCGATACCGACCAGGAAAACATCCTGGCCAAGTTCGTATTGGCGGCGCCGGTCCGGGAAGTTGCCATGCGCGAGTTGTACCGCATGAATATTACCTTCGCCACGCTGTTTCCGGACATGGAGGGCCTGGCGCGTTCCATGGGCTACGAGCTGGAGTTCCACTGGGGATACAATCCGCGCACGATGGAAGAATATCGGGAGTGATGCCTGTTTTCAGGACTACGGCGGCATATGCGGACCCTCCTGCCGGTCCATGAGCTGCAGAAAAGATTCGGCTTCCTCGTAGCCGGGGCGGAGCTTCAGCGCCTGGCTGAAGTCGGCTCGGGCCCGCGCCGGATCGGGCTTGTAGAGCAAATGATACGCTCCCGCGAACAAGTGCGCTCTCGCATCGAGCGGCCGCATCGCGACGATCCGTTCGGCAATTTCGGCGGCTTCGTCGTACATGCCGAGCTGGTGATACTCGGCGGCGAGAAAGTCGAGCCGTGAGTCACAGCTCGGGTCGGCGGCGATCTCTTCCTGAAGGATCTCGATATACCAGCGATTCTTGCGGCGCCGTGCTTCCGGGTCCGTGGCAAAATTGTGATCGATGCGAATGGCGGCTTGGCGCAAGCGACCGCCTCCGGCGAGGATCGAGGCGTCTACGGTTTCATGGACGCGCCCGCGATACCGATACTGTGGCCGGTTGGGAAAAAGCCGGACGACGTAATCCGTGGCGGTAGTTGAGTCCGGGGAACGATTGTGGCGCTCCAGGAAATATCCCGCGTTTTCGCCGAGGGCGATGAGCCTCGCGATCTCGGGCGCGCTCGTCCGATCGAGAGTCTCATCCGCGTCGAGCGCCAGGATCCAGGGGCCGCTGGCGCGGGCGATGGCGCAATTGCGGGCGGCCGCAAAATCGGCGATCGAGAAATCGAACGGAATCACTTCCGCCCCGTAGGCAGCCGCGATGGAAGGCGTGCGGTCGGTCGAACCGGTATCGACGACAATCAACTCACCGGCCAGGCCCCGCACAGAGTCCAGACACGCGGGGAGGTTGCGCTCTTCGTTCTTCACCATCATGCAGAGGCTGAGCGCATCGGCCGAATGCGGGGTTGCGGTTCCGCTCACAAGATGGATGGATCGGCGGCTGGAAGCATTTTCTTTAGGGCCATTCGACGCGATACCCTTGACGGCGGCTTCCAGACCGCGCCATACTGAATTGCACACGTGTGCTATATGGAGAAACTGCGGACGCCGTCATCCCGGCCGAGTTCCATCAAAGATATCGCGCGTCTGGCTCGCGTTTCCCATTCGACGGTCTCACGCGCGCTGAAAAGCAGTCCGCTCATTAACCCCGAGACTGCGGACCGGGTCAAGCGCATTGCCCGCGAAGTCGGGTACCGGCCCAGCGCCGTGGCGCGCGGCCTGGTGACCCGGCACACCATGATGATCGGCGTGGTGGTGACCTCGGTTTCCGATCCTTTTATCAGCGAAGTGGTGGGCGGTATCGAGGACACGGCCCGCCGCGCCGGCTACTCCGTCTATCTGGCCGAATCGGGCGCCGATCCGGAGCGCGAAACCGGCGTGGTGCGCTCCTTCGCCGAACGCCGCGTGGATGGGATTGTGGTAACCGCCTCGCGCGTGGGCGCCCTGTACACGCCGCTGCTGGAGGAAATGGGAGTTCCGATTGTGCTGGTGAACAATCAGCACCCGGGCGAGTTCGTGCACTCGGTAATCATCGAAAACGTAGTGGGCAGCAGGGTCGTGACGGACTACCTGATCGGTTTGGGCCATCGCAGGATCGGCTATCTGGCCGATCGCTTCGGCTATCAATCCAACACCGAGCGTTTCGCGGGATATCGCGAGGCGTTGGAACGCCGCGGTCTGCCGTTTCTTCCGGATCTGTTGGTGGAGGGGGACGGCAAAGCCGAAGGGGGGCTGGCCGGAGCCGAAGAGCTGCTCTCGCGCCCGGAGCCGCCCACGGCCATCGTCTGTTACAACGATATGACCGCCATGGGTGCCCTTCGTGCGGCCTACCGGCACGGCGTGCGCGTCCCGGCCGATCTTTCCGTAGTGGGCTTCGACGATCTGGCCATCGCCAGCTTTTTCTGCCCACCGCTCACCACCGTGCGCCAGCCCATGCGGCAGATGGGGTTGCTGGCCATGGAAACCTTGCTTTCGCTGTTGGCCAATCGCGGCGCCGGCGTCACCATGCGGGTGCCGGCCGAACTGGTGGTGCGCGAATCCACGGCGCCGCCGCCTAAGCCTCGGTGAAGCAATGCGGGCGATGCGATTGCGTGGTGCGGAATCCGCCCGTGGGGCAGACCATCGTTTTTTGTGGTCTGCCAGCCGAACGCGTTTTCGGAGACTTCCGGACCTGGTCGCGTGCCGCGTGGATGGCAGACCACGGAAAACGATGGTCTGCCCCACGATCGAATACCGCAGAAAGTGTGTGAGTAATGCCAACTAATCATTTGCTGGTTCGCCCCCAACCCGAAGGCCCGGTGCCGATCGACCTGGCGGCGGAAGAGATGGGATTCCAATATCTGAACTTTCACGTTCGCAAGTTGCCTGTAGGCCAGAGCTACGCTGCCTCCACGGACGGCCGCGAGCTGGGCATCGTGGCGCTCGGCGGCGTCTTCAGCGTAGCCTCGACGGCCGGCAACTGGAGCCGCATCGGCGGCCGCAAGACGGTGTTCGACGGGATGCCCTGGGCCCTTTATCTGCCCCTCGAAACTTCTTTCACCATCACCGCCGATACGGATTGCGACCTGGCGCTGTGCGATTGCCCCGCCACCGAGCGGCATCCGGCGCGGCTCATCCGGCCCGACGAGGTGCGCGTGGAAATCCGCGGCGGGGGCAACGCCACCCGCCAGATCAACCACTTTATGGGACCGGAATTCCCCGCCCACCGCCTGCTCATGTGCGAGGTGTATACGCCCAGCGGGAACTGGTCCAGCTATCCGCCACATAAACACGACGTGCATCGGCCGCCCGGCGAAGTGGACCTCGAAGAGATTTATTACTACCGGGTGAGCGATCCGCTAGGGTATGCCATTCAAAAGGTCTACACCAAGGACGGGCGTATCGACGAAACCCTTACCGTGCGCGACGGCGAGCTGGTGCTGGTGCCGGAAGGTTACCACCCGGTGGTGGCCGCCCACGGCTACGACGTGTATTACCTCAACGCATTGGCGGGCTCGGCGCGCTCCATGGCGGCGTCCGACGATCCGGATTACGCTTGGGTGCGCGAGACTTGGCGCGACCGGGATCCCCGCTTGCCGTTGGTCAAATAGCTGGAGCTCTTCCGAGGAAAACAAGTCATGAACACCCGTCGTTTAACCATGGCGCAGGCCCTCATCGGGTTCTTGCGCAACCAGTATGTAGAGCGGGATGGCCGCGAGAACCGTTTCTTCGCCGGCGCGTGGGGAATTTTCGGGCACGGCATCATCGCCGGCGTCGGCCAGGCCCTGCAACAGACTTCCGAATTCCCCTATTATCTCTGCCGCAACGAACAGGGCGCGGTCCACATCGCCACGGCTTTTGCCAAAGCCAGCAACCGCCTGCGCGCGTTCGTTTGCACTTCATCCATCGGTCCGGGCGCGACCAACATGATCACTGGCGCCGCTACGGCCACCATCAATCGCATCCCCGTGCTGCTTCTGCCCGGCGACCTGTTCGCGCGCCGCAACGTGGCGCCGGTGCTGCAACAGCTCGAAAGCGAGCACAGCCAGGATATCAGCGTCAACGACGCCTTCCGCCCCGTTTCCCGCTATTGGGACCGCATCAACCGTGCCGACCAACTGCCCTGCGCCGTGGTGGAAGCCATGCGCGTGCTGACTTCGCCATCCGAAACCGGCGCCGTTACGCTGGCGCTTCCGCAGGACGTGCAGGCCGAAGCCTGGGACTACCCGGAAGAAATGTTTCAGAAGCGGGTCTGGCGCATTCCCCGGCCCGAGCCCGAACCGGCCATGATTGCCCGCGCGGCCGATGCCATCCGCGCCGCCCGCCGCCCCTTGATCGTGTCCGGCGGCGGTGTGCTGTACAGCGAAGCGTGCGAAGCGCTGGCGCGTTTTTGCGAGAGCACCGGAATTCCGGTTGGCGAGACGCAGGCCGGCAAGGGCTCGTTGCGCTTCGACCATCCTCAGAACTTGGGCGCCATCGGCGTGACCGGGACGCCCGGCGCGAATATCGCCGCCCGTCAGGCCGACCTGGTGATCGCCATCGGCACGCGCCTCAGCGATTTCACCACCGCTTCCAAGACCGCATTCCAGAACCCGGATGTGCGGTTCGTCAATATCAACGTTGCCTCCATCGACGCCTATAAGCACGCGGCGCTGCCCGTGGCCGCGGATGCGCGTGCGGCGCTGGAGCGATTGGGCGAGGCTCTCCAGGGGTATCGCGTCGATGCCGAATATACCGAGTGGATTGCCTCCGCCAAACGCGAATGGGAAGCCGAGACCGACCGCATTTACGCGTTGCGGCACGGACCGCCCATCAGCCAGGGCGAAGTGGTGGGCATCGTGAACCGGGCCGTCCAGCCGGAAGATGTGCTGGTAAACGCGGCGGGAAGCCTGCCCGGCGATTTGCACAAGCTGTGGCGCACCTGCCGGCCCGGCGGCTACCACATGGAATACGGCTATTCCTGCATGGGCTACGAAATCGCCGGCGGACTGGGAATGAAAATGGCCAAGCCGGCGTCCGAGGTTTATGTGATGGTGGGCGACGCGTCGTTCCTCATGATGTTCTCGGAAATCGCCACCTCCGTGCAGGAGGGGCGCAAGCTGAATATCGTCGTCGTCGACAATCATGGCTTTTCGAGCATCGGCGGTCTGTCGCAATCCATCGGCTCGGGCGGTTTCGGAACCGACTACCGCTTGCGGCGCGAGGAATCGGGCGCGCTCGACGGCGCTTACGTCCCAGTGGATTTCGTGGCTTTGGCAGCGGGAATGGGCGCGCGCGCGGTCCGTGCCCGCACGCATGAGGAAGTGGCTGCCGCGGTGGAAGACATGCGGCGGCACGAGGGCACCACCGTGGTCGTAGTGGAGGTCGATAAGGAGATGCGCGTGCCGGGCTATGAAAGCTGGTGGGACGTGCAAATTTCGGAAGTGTCCGAGCTCGCTTCGATTCGCGAGGCCCGCGCGCGCTATGAAGAAGCCAGGGTGAAGGAAAGGAGGCACGAGGTCGCCTGCTCATACTGAACCAAGGTGGCACAGGCTTCAGCCGATGAAAGGCCTTTTCAGCCCCTGTCCCACTTGAGCAACACAGCCACAAAAGCGATCCAATATCATGCAACCAAATTCCGCACTTCAGGTAGGCAACGCCCCATGTTCTTGGGGGTCGCTGGAATTCGACGGGGTACCCGGCGAAACCGTTCCCTTCGGCCGCATGCTGGATGAACTGGCCGCCACCGGTTATACCGGGACCGAGCTGGGCGATTGGGGTTACATGCCCACCGAACCTTCGGCCCTGGCCGGGGAACTATCGCGGCGCGGCCTCGTCATGCTCGGCGCTTTCGTTCCGGTGGCGCTCAAAGAGCACTCGGCCCACGCCGCCGGTTGTGCCACGGCCGTGCGTACCGCGCGGCTGCTGGCGGCGGTGGCTACCAGCCCGGCGCCGTTTTTGGTGCTCGCCGATGAAAATGGCACGGTTCCGGAACGCACCGGGAACGCCGGCCGGATCGTTCCTTCCATGAGCTTGAACGCCTCCGCGTGGCGCACTTTCGCGGCCGGCGCCAACCAAATCGCCAAGGCGGTCCTGGACGAAACCGGCTTGCGCACCGTATTTCATCATCACTCGGCAGGCTACGTGGAGACGCCCGACGAAATCGCGCGCTTTCTGGAGCTGACAGACCCGCGCTACGTCGGCTTGGTGTTCGACACCGGCCACTACGTGTTTGGCGCCGGCAACGGCGATGCCGTGGCCGGCCTCGAGCGCTTCGGCGACCGTGTCTGGTATATGCATTTTAAGGACTGTTCCCCCCAGGCAGCCGCGCTCGCCCGCAACAACCAGTGGGATTACTTCACCGCGCTGCGCCACGGCGTCTTCTGCGAGCTGGGCCGCGGCTGGGTGGACTTCCCGGCGGTGCTGCGCTGGCTCAAATCCAAGGCCTATTCCGGCTATGTGCTGGTGGAGCAGGATATTCTTCCCGGAATGGGCACGCCCAAGCAAAGCGCGCTGCGGAACCGCGAGTATTTGCGGTCGATCGAACACCACTTCGCGTGAGCGGACCACGCTGCCACGCAAGCTGACAGGCGCCGCATCCCTTTCCGGCTATCGTCTGGGGGACACAAAGAGAACGATCAGGCTGCGCCGGCAAGGAACTTCGAGAGGCAACGATCGTTGAATTTCTTACCGCTGCCGCAGGGGCACGCCTCACTGAAGCCGGCGAGCCCGGCGGCGTTGTGCATTTTTGTGCAATTTGCGGCCATTTGTGGGCCTACCGGGGCGGGTTTCGCGGCGGTACGACGTTGTTTCCGTTCGGGCGGGATTTTGGGGGTGGCTTGCTCGATGATGAATTTGGCGGCTTGGAACTGGATGCTGGGGGAAGCTTTGTCGTTGCCGAGGATGTCCCCGAGGGTTTGGTAGGCCTGGTCAACCAGGGCGATGGCTCTTTCGCGGTGCATCAGATCGCGTTCGGCGAGAGCTTGCTCCAGGGCGGCGGCGAAATGGGGGAGCTCGCGGCGCCAGGCGAGGACGATGAAAGGAAAGGGGTAAGGTCGGCTAAGAAAAAGTTCGAACGTCTGTGACTGAGATTTGGCGATGGGCGGAAAGGCACCGGCGACAAGTGCGCCGGCGCCACTGCTTGTGCAGACTTGTGCGGTTTCGGGGAGGTTCGGAGTGCCGCCTTGAAAGCCCACGCGCGACAGAAACCTTTTGGAGTCTGCGCTACAGGCCTCGCCTGAACACGGAATTCGTTTCGCTGGGGCGTCAACTTCTGTCCGGCTGGATCGACAGTCCTGCCGGCGGTCCCGGAGGGTCCGACCGCTCGGAGGGACGGGCTCGCTTCGGATGACGGACTTCCGCGGGTCGAGCGTTTTCGGCAAGTTGACGTGACGCGGGACTTACCAGGACTGACCTGCAAGATTTTCGACATGCCGGCGTGGCCCGCGCTACTACTTGCTGGATTCTGCCATATCGGCTAAAGCACTACTAGCGCCTGATTGGTGGGCGCGGCCCGCAATGGCACAGGCATGTCGTCGTAAGTGCGACCGTTCAGTCTCCGCCCAGCCCGCTTCTTCTGAACTCCTCCCCATTGTTTGAAGAAGAACGGCACATCGGCGCGTTCGCATTGTCGACGGACACCCAGCACCCACTCAGCTTCCATCGGCCTTGATCCTGGCCCCGATTCCCCACCCACAATTACCCAGTCAATACCTCGCAAGTCCAGAGCGCCCAAGTGGCCAAGCAGCGGCTCAAGCGACAAGAACTTAAGCTTTGCGCCAGTCTTCCGAAGATGGTCAATCCTGGTTTTGTACTGCGCGGTCTCGACGCTCACCCCCATCCAGACGTTTGGCGGCCAATCGAGTTTTTCCGTCAGGGCAAGAAGCCGCCCAGAACGCTTGGTCAGGACTTGAAACTGATGCCAATGTGCACGCGACATTGTCTCAAAAACACGACGAATATAATCCAAGGGCACGTCGTTATGAAAGAGATCGCTCATTGAGTTGACGAAGATTCGCTGCGGCTTCTTCCACTTCAGTGGAAGTTGCAGAGTGTCGGGATGTAGGGTGAGCCTGAAACCGTTCGAGTATTTCTGCTGCCCCATTGCCTTCAGCCGGAGCGCAAGCCTTTCCGCATAGCAATGGTCGCAGCCGGGGCTAATCGCATCGCAGCCGGTTGATGGATTCCAGGTCGACTCGGTCCATTCTATCGATGATTTGATAGCCATTTGAGCCTCTTATTTTGAAAATGCTATTCGGCTCCTTCCCGACAAGGTGCGTTTGTGACCCCCCGCCTGTAACGGCCGCTTCTCCGCGGGCGGATCCACGACTATTAGTCCCTCCTCCTCAAGTTCCAGCAAGGCATCGCGATAATTCGATTCGGTAAACCGGGTGGATGGCGCCTCCTCGGCTAAGACCCGTTCAAATGCGAGTGCCCTGCCGGCAAATACGGCAAGTAGTCTTTGTCGTACCTCTTCCAATCCAGAAAACAGTGGCAATGACTTTCCTTCGTCCTTTGGATCGAAGTCCCACGATCCCACACCATCGATTATCTCGGAGCTGGCCTGATTCATAAGCCGCTTCATGATGCCCAATCCTTTCTTGTTCTTCGATGCGAACACCAGGTGATGACTGGTACCTCCGCCCTCTCGTGTTCGAAATGCGAAGGTGAGCGGCAATGCGCCGGCATGACGCAAGGCGTCATCTATTGCACCCAAAACTCTCTTTTCGCGGGCTGGTGGGGTGAGCATCCTGACTTCCTCTCTCAGTACAGCGGCCCTCTCATGCTCGAAAAATTCATTGATCGATTCGTCCATGGCCGGATACCCGAGTTTCATATTCACGCGGTTGTAGTTGAAGAAGAACAGGCAATCGTTTCCAAATCCTTTTAGTGCAGCGGCGACCAGCCGGAGAGATAGCCCCTTGTAGCCACAGGGATCCGCAAACACGAAAGTCGGAACACTCAACCTTTCCATTCGCGGCGCAAGCGTCTTGGAAATTACGATCTTCGTGATAGTGGGTGCGTATTGCAAGCTGGAAATTCCTTCGATCGCCGCGATGTTCTGCCTTAGTTCCGCGTGCAACTCAGGGTCTGCTTCGTTGAACCAAAGCCTGACAAACTTACGCAGGCGCTCGTCGGCCACCACCCTTTCGCATATCGCTACCGGCACTGAGGTTTCACCATTTTCGTAGCGCCCCGGACCCGCGAAGAGGTCCGCGTATCCTACATCCCGATCGCGCGCGAGGACATTCATGTAAGAATCGAAGTACCCAACCGCGATTTGCAACTTCCGGCGCGATGCCTCGGTAGGGGCTTTAAAGAAATCTTTTTGCACGCCGAGTTGCGTATGCTTCTTCATCAGTACCTCCGGTTCAGAAGGCCGCGGCACGAAAGAGTATGGCTGTCCATTCCGAGATCCGCGAGCGCAAGCCGGGAAGCAACCAGCTAACTAGAATCATAACCGCTGCGGCCGCCACGCAATTAAACACGAACTTGGAGGCGCGCCGCGTGTGTGGAATCGCCGTTGGGTCAAGGCACTCCGCGGCGCCTTGGCGATCGCTCCTGGTAAACGCCGTCCACGGGAATCACATGAGCGGAACGTCCCCAACCCACGGATTGAGGGCCACCGACGCTGTCCCGCAGCCACAGCGAAGGCTTGGGTGTTTCCCGTCAGGTTGACGTGTAGGCGACTTGCGGGACCAATCTGGCTCTGCCCTGCTTGTGACAGTTGTTTGAGACGCCGGCTCCCCGGACTTGGGCGGTTATTCCTTTAGATCCGCGGCCAGGCGCCGATCATGCTCATTTCGCCGGATAGCCGATATTCTGGATGAACCGGTTGTAGTTCGGATCCTTCCGTATCCCGTCCATCCAGGGTTCCGATCGCAGCAAGATCTGACAATCGCACCGCTCCTTCTCTCCCTCGCGCAAGAATTGCACTGCTTTATCTTTCTCGCCGAGGGCCAGGTGCACTCCCGCGACCTCGTAGGCGCAAACGTAGTGCGACCTCGCCTTCTTGTCGAGCATATCCGCCAATCGTTTCGCCTCCGCGGTATTGCCCGCGGCTGCCTGCGCCATCGCCAGGAACGTGGTGACGGTCACGTGCTGGTCCAGACGGTAAGCGTTCTGCGCAGCTTTCACCGCCTCCTGCGTTTGGCCGTTCAGCATGTAGGCCAGCCCCAGCCATGCATAGCCGTAGGCAAAATCGGGATAGAGCGCGATGGCACGGCGGCACTCGGCGATGGCGCGCTTATATTGCCTCGCCACGACCAGGGTATTCAGGAAATCGGAATAGATCGGGTAGGAAACCGGGTCCAGTTTGTGCGCCAGCCCGGCCTCCGCAATGGCCTGGTCGTGCATGGAGAGGGTCATAAAATAGCCGCCGTACCAGTCGTGGGCATCGGCCGAATTGGGGTTCAGATCCAAGGCATGCCTGAGTTCCCGCTCCGCGCCGGTCCAGTCCCAATCGAAGCGCATCATCACGGCGGCCATCGCCGTGTCGGCCTCTGCCAGCGTGTCGTTCGAAAGCTCGATGGCTCTTTGGGCGTGCTCGCGGGATTTGGGCATCACGTCCTTGGGTTTCTCGAAGTCCGGAGTGAGCGCGCCATACGCCAGGGCCAACTGTGCTTCCGCCGGCGCGTAGGAACGGTCGCGCGCCAGCGCCTGTTCGAACAAGTCGATCGCTTTGCGAATCCCATCTTCCGTACCGGCATCCATCGAAGCCCGGCCTCGCAGGTAAAGATCGAGCACCGCGGGATCCACCGGATGCCGCTCGGCGAGTTGCCCCCGTTCCTGCGGCGTCAGCGAGACCTTGATCTCATCGGCAATCGAGCGGGCCACGTCGGCCTGGAGGTCCAGCACGTCGCGAACATCGCGATCAAAGCTCTCGGCCCACAAATTCTCCTCGTTGGGGCCGACTCGAATCAGGCGGGCGGAGATGCGTACGCGGTCGCCGGAGCGCTGGACCGTGCCCTCCACCACGGCGTCGACGCCCAGCTCTTTGGCGATGGTGGGAAGACCCTTGTGCGCATTCTTGTATTGCATGGAGGAGGTGCGGGAAATGACGCGCCATCCGTGAATCCTCATCATCGCTTCAATGAGCTCAGCGGTCATCCCGTCGGTGAAGTAGTCCTCGGCGCCGGCGGAAATCGTCTCCAGCGGCAGGACCGCGATGGAGCGGACGGGAGCCGCGCCGGAATGAGTCTTCCAAAAAACGCCGCCCGCGATTCCAGCCAGCCCTAGCGCGGCCGCGATCGGCAAGAGCCACCGGGCAGTTCTTTTCAGGGGCGGCTTCCGCCTTTCTGTCGTGGCCGAATGGGGCTGGATCCGCTTCAAATCCTGCCGCATCTGGGAGACGGTCTGGTAGCGCAAGCCGCTATCTTTCTCCGTGGCCTTGGCGACAATGCGCTCCAACTCCGGGGACACCGAGGGAGCCAAAGTGCGGACCGGCGGAAGCGGCTGGTTCAGAATCGCGTCGAACTGGGACGCCAGGGTTTTCCCGCGGAAGGCACGCACGCCGGTCAGCATTTCAAACAGCACGGCGCCGAAAGAGAAAATGTCGCTGCGGGCGTCGAGCGGCTCGCCGCGGGCCTGCTCCGGAGACATGTAGGCCACCGTGCCCACCGCCGTGCCCGGCATGGTGAGCGCGGCCTGGCCGCGCGTGACGGTCTCGTCTTGCGAATTCGCAGGCGGAGATTCAGGGGTAAACTTGGCCAGGCCGAAGTCCATAATCTTTACCTGGCCATCGCCGGTCAGGAAGATGTTGGCCGGCTTGATGTCGCGATGGACGATCCCTTTCGCATGCGCGGCCTCCAGTCCGGCGGCGGCGAGGAGCGCGATTTCAACGGCTTCCGCGGGCGCCAGGGGATGGCCGCCAATCCGCTCCTGAAGCGTCCCGCCTTCCAGGAGCTCCATCGCGATATAGCGAATCCCGTCTTGTTCCCCCACGTCATGAATGGTGCAGATGTTGGGATGGCTCAGCGCAGCGATGGTCCGCGCCTCGTGTTCGAAGCGCTCACCGAAGCCGCCGAGCGCCGTCTTGATGGCTACGCGACGCCCTAGCCGGGAGTCGCGAGCTTCGTACACTTCGCCCATGCCACCCGCGCCGATAGCAGCGAGGATTTCATAAGGACCGAGTTTGGAACCCGGCAACAGAGACATGCGGTCTGGTCAATTGTACTCCAAACAAAGATTTAGATCCCGAATAACGCCCAACTGCTGAGGTGAACGGCGCTCCGGTGCGCCTGAGGCGGATCGCTCTCCGGAAACGGCGTTGGAGGAGATCGCTCCGTGAGGCCCCGGTCAGCCTCCGCTCGGTCTACGACCGCGTTCGCGCTTCCCAGCCGGCCGACGCCGCGGCTGGACCCAAAGCCTAGAACGCCCGACGCAACCAGGAGTCCCCGCTCACGAGCTGGGCTGCGATCCGTCGCCCTTCGGGCTTTTTGGGCAAGCTGAAGCATGCCCCACCACGTCGAAGTAGGATACACTACGCATGAGGCCAGTGGCTTTAAAAGGTGCGCAGCCGGCGGGCGCGTTTGCCGGACGGCGCGCAGAGGCAATCCAGCGCGGCGGGCCCCACGGGCTTGGCGCACAGATTACCGGAATGCTAAGGAACAGAAGAGAAATGGAACAAAAATTGAAGATCGCCGTGTTTATCGATTTCGATAACATCGAGATCGGAGTGAAGTCCACGCTGCACCGCGAATTCGACGTCGCGGCGGTGCTGGACGCGCTCAAGGAACGCGGCGAGATTGTCACCAAGTTCGCCTACGCGAACTGGGGCAGACAGGAAGCGGCGACGCGCGCGCTCAGCGAGCACGCCGTTCAAATGGTGCAGCGCGACCCTTCGCCGCGCGGCGACAAGAACGGCGCCGACATCAACCTGGCGCTCGATGCGCTGGAAATGGCGTTCACGCATGACCACATCAACGCCTTCGCCATCGTGAGCGGCGACAGCGATTTCATCGCGCTGGTAAACAAACTGAAACAATACGACAAACGGATTTTCGTGGTGGGTGGGAAGGCTTTCACCAGCACCATCCTGCAGAAGAACTGTCACGAGTTTGTGGCTTACGAATCCGTGATCGACGACCCGAGGCCGCGCCACCAGCCGCAGCAGTCGCAGCAGGCGCAGCCGCAACAGCAGGCGCAGCCGCAACAGCAGGCGCAGCCGCAACAGCAGGCGCAGCCGCAACCGCAGCAGCAACCGCGGGAGGAGAGACCGCAGCAGCAGCCGCGTCCGCATCAGCAGCATAAGCGGGTGGCGCTCGACCTGGCGCAAGCCATGCCGCTGGTGGAGCGGGCGCTGGGAGTGCTCGAACGCCGCGAGGTGCGTCCCCAACTGGGGCTTTTGAAATCCACCATGCTGCAACTCGATTCCACTTTCAACGAGAAGGCCTACGGCGCGAGTTCCTTCACCGACTTTGTGGAGAAACTGCAGAAGGCCGACTACGTGGAAGTGACCGGTGGCGAGGGCCGCTACATGATCCGGCTGAAGGGTGGCGCCGTAGCGGAGAAACCGAGCGCCAAACCCGAGCAGGCGATTCCCTTGCTGCGCGACGTGCTGGAAACGCACCGGCTCGAA
>Ga0187848_10000311_pt1 | contig 44845 bp, 32 predicted proteins | sample June2016WEW_4_40_FD_132424 | JGI IMG/M metagenome (GOLD analysis project Ga0187848, IMG submission 132424) | Peatland microbial communities from SPRUCE experiment site at the Marcell Experimental Forest, Minnesota, USA - June2016WEW_4_40 | ecosystem: Environmental > Terrestrial > Soil >... | reverse complement strand
TGACCGCCGACGTGCCGTTCAGCTTCCATGTGGGCTCCACGGTGATGCCGCAGGGGAGTTACAGTGTCAGTGAAACTCCGGACGGCGTAGTAGCCTGGATCAAGCCGATGCAGCAGGCCGCCCAACCGGTACTGACCATCAACGTCGTCGGCAAGGACCGGCCGGAACCGATGCTGGTGTTCCACCGCATCGGCCAAGAATATTTCCTGGCCGAGATCTGGGCGGCCAATGGACCGGCCGGACGGGCACTCCTCCGTTCGCCGCGGGAAAAAGAACTGGCGCAAAGCGGCGCGGCCCCGTCCCTGGCGGTGGTCCGTGTCGCTCTGCACCGCTAACCGACGGCGGCGATGGCCTTCCCACCACGCGTCCATCGCCGCCACGGCTTGGAAGAGTTTAGGATGCTGCCACTCAGGACGCGGGATGGCGGCTGCCTCTCAGCCGCGATCTCGCTTTTTTCTCAGGCGCAAACCAGGGCCTTCTCTATGGTGTGGATCTGGGATCGCGCGGCCTCGGGATTCGCGATGAAGTCGAGCGTCGCGAGTGGGGCATGGTAGTTGTTGGCCAGCGTGTTCTCGAAAGCCGGCTGGACCTGGGGTTTGTAAAGTAAACCGGCCGAGTAGCGAGGCGCCGTCCTAGACAGTGTTTGCGCCAGAGTGCTAACGTAAATCGCCCGGAAATCGGTTGTTCGGACAGCGATTCGAGCGGCCGTGCACACTACTAGCGGGCTCGCGTGATCCCCGGCTGCGGACTTCCCACCGCGCTTCCGGCTGAAACCTCCAATGCGATGCTCGCAGTGCGCCGACCGCACTAACTCGGAAACAGCTCCGGCGCATGAAAGCGGAGTTGTGAACGAAAAACGGGGTTTCTGGAAACTGACCGTCCCCATTAAAAGCCACTTGGCAGTGTAAAACGCCCAACTCGCGCAGGTGAAGTCGAAGGAACGCGAAGTCGGTTGGGGGAAGTTTGGAGATCCGGAAGAGCCTCGGAGCGGACTTCTCCTCGTAGGCCCCGCTCCCTGCACGGCTGGGCTCGTGACGGCGGGATGGTATGGATCAAGGTCGTCTTTCCGGCTTCCCGGGAACAGGGCGTATGTCCCCACCTCCCCCAAATCCGCCCAAATTTGCGCAAACCGTCCGTGGCGCGGGCCTCCAGGCCTGCTGCGTCGGCTGTCCAGCCGACGTTCCGCATCGGCGCCGACCGCAAATCTCCCCAAATCAAAGCCGCCAAGTTCATCATCGAACAAGCGACGCCACCCCTCTCGTCCGAACCGAAACAGCGTCGTACCGCCGGGAAACCCGCCCCAGTAGTCTCACAAATGCCGGAAAATCGCACAAAATGCACACTCCCTGTCCGCCGGCCCTCCAAATCAATACAGCCATCCCTAACACGCCCTAAACCCGCTGGCGCAGTTCCAGCCTCTCGGGCTAGGTTTTTGACAAATAAGACCCTAGGCCGGCCAGGAGGCTTGCCCGAGCAGACTACCGGCACACCTTTTGCAACCTTGGCCGTCGAACAATCATCTGGTAAGCTGATCCATTGCCATGTCGTCTACGTGTGTCCGCCAAGCCGAGTTGCCCCATACCACGCGGCTGTTCTCGGACGTTCTCTATCATCCTGAGCGCACGGTTCCGTATTACACCCACCCCTTTCGCGATCTGGATGCATACCGGGCGGCGGCGGCAGCTATCGATCTGGCGCCGGACCGGCGCGCGGCGCTGGTCAAGGCCATGGCCCGTTCGAACCCCCCCAGCAGGGCTTTGGACCGGCTGGCCGAAGCCGGCACGGTGGCTGTGGTTACGGGCCAGCAGGTGGGGCTGTTTTGTGGGCCCGCATACACCGTCTACAAGGCTTTGCATGCGGCGCGCCTGGCGGAATGGCTCACCGAAAACGGCATCCCGGCAGTGCCGGTTTTCTGGCTGGCTACCGAAGACCATGATTTCGCCGAAGTGAACCACGCCTGGGTGTTCGATGCGGAGCAGCGCCCGGTGCGCCTGGCGGTAGCCGCCCAAGCGGCCGGCCAACCGGTCGGGGAAGTGGTTTTGAATGCCCCACCGGTGGCCGAGCTGCGCCGGGCGCTGGCGGGCCTGCCGCATGCCGAGGAAGTGGCCGATCTGGTGGCCGAAGCGTATCCGCCGGGTTGCACCATGGGACAGTCCTTCAGCCACCTGCTGGGCCGCTTATTGGCGCGCTACGACATTCCGCGGGTGGATCCCATGTCGCCGGAGTTCCGCGCGCTGGCCGCGCCCGCCATGAGGCGAGCCGTGGCGGCCGCGGGAGAGCTCACCGAAGGCGTCCTGGAACGGAACCGGGCGCTGGCGAAAGCCGGGTATCACGCCCAGGTGCACGTCGAGCCGCATACCTCGCTGTTCTTCCTGCTGGAGGATGGCAAGCGTGTCACCCTGCGCCGCAACGGCGGCGGCGATTATCTGGTGGGCACGCGGCGCCTGAGCCCGGAAGAGCTGGCCGGCTGCGCCGAATCGCTATCGCCCAACGCCCTGCTGCGTCCGGTGGTGCAGGATTCGGTGCTGCCCACGGTGGCGTATATCGGCGGACCGGCGGAAGTCGCCTACCTGGCGCAATCGGAAGCGATTTACCGCATCGAGCTGGGCCGAATGCCGGTGGTGGTGCCGCGGGCCGGGTTCACCATTTTGGACGCCGCCAGCGATTCGCGCATGGAGCGTTACGGACTGTCGCTGAGCAGCTTTTTCCACGGGGAAGAGCGGCTGCGCGACCAGATCGCCGCCCGCCTGTTGCCGGACAAGCTCACCGGCGCTCTGGACGCGGCCGCCGAAACCGTGGATACGGCGCTCGAGCGGTTGCGCACCAGCCTGCTCGATTTCGACCCGACCCTGGCCAAGGCGCTCGATACCAGCAACCGCAAGATTCGTCACCAGGTGGACAAGATCCGGCGCAAGACGGCGCGCGAAATTCTGCGCCGCGACCAACAGGCGGCCCGCGAGGCGCGCGCTCTATACGATCTCATCTACCCGGAGCGGCATCTCCAGGAACGTCTCTACTCCATCCTCCCTTTCCTTGCCAAACACGGTCTTGGCTTGATCGATCGGATTGAGTCCAAGATTCCGCTGGCTTGTCCCGACCATCGCCTGCTGGTGGCGTGATGCCGAACCACGGGCCCGTGGCGGAACAGGCGCGCCTGGAGGAATCGCGCATGCGGCGGGCTCACTGGAACCGCTGGGGCCCGTTCCTGAGCGAACGCGCCTGGGGCACCGTGCGGGAGGACTACAGCGCCAACGGCGACGCCTGGGCCTACTTCCCATTCGACCACGCCGCCCGCCGCGCTTACCGTTGGAACGAAGACGGATTGGCCGGCATTTCGGACCGCCACCAGCGGATCTGCTTCGCCGTGGCTCTCTGGAACGGGCGCGACGAAATCCTCAAGGAACGCTTGTTCGGCCTCAGCGGCGAAGAGGGCAACCACGGAGAGGACGTAAAGGAATATTACTTCTATCTGGACAACACCCCAACCCACTCGTACATGAAGTATCTGTACAAGTACCCGCAGGCGGCCTTCCCCTACCGGCAGTTACGCGAAGAGAACCGGCGCCGCACCCGCGACGACCCGGAGTACGAGCTCATCGACACCGGCGTGTTTGCCGAAAGCCGCTATTTCGATGTGCTGGTGGAGTACGCCAAGGCCGGGCCCGAAGACATTCTGATCCGCGTGACGGCGACCAATCGGGGGCCGGAACCGGCCGCTCTCGATCTGCTGCCTACCGTCTGGTTCCGCAACAGATGGAGTTGGGGGCGGCCGGTAGAGAAGCCTTCGCTGCGCCTGGCCGCGCCAGGCGTCGTCGAACTCACCGAGCCCTATTACGGCAAGCGATGGCTGCACGCGGACGGCTCGCCCGAATGGCTGTTCACCGAGAACGAGACCGACAACCGGGCGCTTTGGGGATCGGCCAACACCGCGCCGTTCGTCAAAGATGGCATCGCGCGCCGCGTGATCGAAGGGGCCGGGGACGCCGTGAATCCCGAGCCACGCGGCACCAAGGCTGCCGCCCATCACCGTCTGACGCTCGCTGCAGGTGAATCGAAGACCGTGGCGCTGCGTCTGGTCCCAGCGCCTGCCGCCGATCCCTTCGGCGCCGCGTTCTCCAGCGTTTTCGCGGACCGCATTGCCGAGGCCGACCAATTTTACGCCACGGTCACGCCGCCGCACCTCTCCGCCGACGCCCGCTCCGTGATGCGCCAAGCCTTCGCCGGCCTGCTCTGGTCCAAGCAATACTACCGCTACGTGGTGCGCGACTGGCTGGCCGGCGATCCTTCGTTTCCACCGCCTCCGGCCCAACGGAGGCACGGCCGCAACTCCGAATGGACCCACCTGTACAACAGCGACGTGGTCTCCATGCCGGATAAGTGGGAGTATCCATGGTACGCCGCTTGGGACCTGGCCTTTCACACCCTGCCGCTGGCGCTGATCGATGCCGATTTCGCCAAGGAGCAGTTGGTGCTGATGTTGCGCGAATGGTACATGCATCCCAACGGACAGTTGCCGGCATACGAATGGAACTTCTCCGACGTGAATCCGCCGGTGCATGCCTGGGCCGCGATGCGCGTCTACCAGATCGAGCGGAAACGGCGCGGCAAGGGCGATCGCGCTTTCCTGAAGCGCATCTTTCACAAGCTGCTGCTCAACTTCACCTGGTGGGTGAATCGCAAGGACGCCGAAGGCCGGAGCGTGTTCCAGGGCGGTTTTCTGGGACTGGACAACATCGGCGTCTACAACCGCAGCGAGCCGCTGCCCGGCGGCGGCATCATCGAGCAGGCCGACGCCACCGGCTGGATGGCCATGTATAGCCTGAACCTGATGGCCATTGCGCTCGAGCTCGCGCGCGACGATTCCGCTTACGAAGACGTGGCCAGCAAATTTTGGGAGCACTTTCTCTACATCGCCAGCGCCATGACTCATCTGGGCGACGATGGCGTGAGCCTGTGGGATGAAGAGGATGGTTTCTTCTACGATTTTCTCCGCTTGCCGGATGGGCAGCGCCAGCCGCTAAAGGTCCGTTCGGTGGTCGGGCTGATCCCGCTGTTTGCCGTGGAAACCATCGAGCCGCGCGTGATGGAACGGCTACCCGGCTTCGAGCGCCGCATGCAGTGGTTCATTCGCCATCGGCCGGACCTGACCCATAATGTGGCGTCCATGGCGGTTCCCGGAAAGGGCGAACGCAAACTGCTGGCCATCGTCGATCCCGAGCAATTGCGGCGCATCCTCCACCGCATGCTGGATGAAAACGAGTTTCTGTCGCCGTACGGCATTCGCAGCTTGTCGCGCTCCCACCTCGACCATCCTTACATCCTGCACACCGACGGCACAGTGCATTCGGTGGATTACGAGCCGGGAGAATCGCGCAGCGGATTATTCGGCGGCAATTCCAACTGGCGCGGCCCCATTTGGTTCCCGCTCAATTACTTGATCATCGAATCGCTGCAGCGTTTCCACCATTACCTGGGCGACGAATATAAAGTGGAGTGTCCCACCGGCACCGGCCGGATGGCGACTCTTTGGGAAGTGGCGGCGGAACTCTCCCGGCGCCTGTCCCGCATTTTTCTGCGCGACGAGAACGGGCATCGCGCCGTTTGCGTCACCCATCCGCTGCTTCAACAGGATCCGAATTGGTGCGAATTGCTGCTGTTTTATGAGTATTATCATGGGGATACGGGAGCCGGCCTGGGGGCCAGCCATCAAACCGGATGGACCGGACTGGTGGCGAAGCTGCTGCAGCAAAGCGGAGAGTGAAATGCTACTGCAATCGGGCGCGGTTCTGCTCGTTCATCACCAGCCCGTCGAAAATCGCCAGGACCTGCTTGCGGTAGGAGTAGACGCGCTGCAGACTGAGCCGGAAATTGGCTTCGAAGTCCCTTGCTTTTAACCACTTATCGAACATTGCGCGGGGTACGTCGATATCCTGGCGCAAATCCTCAACGTCGTGGCCGCGCAGAAACAACCCGTAAAAGAAAGCGGCCTCGCGCTGCGGGGCCAGGGGGTCGAATTCGTCCTTCGCCATCATAACGAGCACTAGCGAAAATGACAGTATACCGATGGCCTGCCGCTGTCGGCAAGTCCGCTTTGGTGGCTGCGCACGTCTACCCTTGCCGGCGGCCGCTCATTCCACGGAAAATGAAGCGTGCCTATTCTCATCGAAAAGCCCACCCGCATCGCGGCCGCGGGCAACCAGCCCAAGCTCATTGATGAATATGTAGGGCGCGTCAATTCGCGGACCGAAGCGTTGAGCATCGCCCACATGCGCAGTCCAGGCGGCTGGCAGGAACCTCGGCAGAAGCCGGAGTTCGACGAATTTACGCTGGTGTTACGCGGGATGTTGCGCGTGGAGCATGAGCACGGATCCATCGACGTGCGCGCCGGGCAGGCGGCAATCGCCGCACGCGGTGAAAGGATTCGCTACAGCACGCCGGAAGCGGATGGCGCCGAGTATATTGCCGTCTGCCTGCCGGCCTTTTCGCCAGGCACGGTACACCGCGACGCTTGAATGGCGCGGGCACAAGACCAGCGCGTTCCGCTCGCGGCGGAAAGCCTGGCGGTGAAAATTGGACCGGAGTCTTATCCTCCGGCTGCCCGTGCGAGTACGCCGCGGGTCTTAAACTGATATTTGTCGATTCTCACTGCCGCACGTTGCTGCTCCGACCGAATCACCTGCCCTACCGCCACGAACTTCAGCGCGCAGGTGCCATCCAGCATGGCGGGCCAGTCGACGGAAAGCTCCACGGTGAATCCGACCGGAAGCTGCTGTTCGGTGGTGAACAGGATGCCGCCACTGCCTATGTTTAACGTCTTGCCCGCGCCGGACATGGGTCTGCTTCGGGGGTGAAGCATTTTGTACTTCACCTCCTCACGGAGCGGAAACCGGCTGTTCTCCCGCCGGTCCTCTGTTCCTCCGAAATCCGTACGCGGCTCTTGATCTAGTGTCTGGTTGCCTTGAAGGTCCATAAGCCGTCACTCTATGTTGACCGAGCAAGGCGGGCGACACAATAGACTGAAAGCTCTAAGGAGTGAGGTACTACTACGCCGCAATCCCGGCAAGGTGTGGATTCCGGGCAACACCTGCGATGCCAACCTGCAACTCTGGCGGTGCTTTGTTATGCTGGCCGCATGGACCAGGATCAGCTTCGAACCCTGCTCGAAGGAGTGCGGGAGGGAACGCTCGATGTCGACGCCGCGCTCGGCCGCATGCGCCATCTGCCGTTCGAAGATCTGGGCTTCGCCAAAGTGGATCATCACCGCCTGCTGCGCCACGGCATGCCGGAAGTGATCTTCGCCCAGGGCAAGACCGCGGAGCAGGTCGTCGCCATTGCCAGCTCGTTGCTCGCGCACGCGCCCAACGTGTTGATTACTCGTGCCACCCCTGCCTGCGCTCAAGTGGTTCAGGACAAAGTGCCTGGAGGCGAGTATTTCCCCCTGTCCGGCGCCATCCGTTTCTGGCGGGACCGCGCGCCGACCGGCAAAGGGACCATTGCCGTGGTCTGCGCGGGCACCAGCGACATCCCCGTCGCCGAAGAAGCCCAGATCACCGCCGAGGTAATGGGAAACGTGGTGGACGCGATCCACGACATCGGCGTCGCTGGTATCCATCGCCTGATGCACAGCCGCGAGCGTCTGACGGCCGCGCGGGTGATCGTGGTCTGTGCCGGGATGGAAGGCGCGCTGCCCAGCGCCATCGGAGGTTTGGTCGCCTGCCCCGTCATCGCCGTTCCAACCAGCATAGGCTATGGCGCCAGCTTTCACGGGCTGGCCGCTTTACTAGGAATGTTAAATAGTTGTGCCAGTAATGTAACCGTTGTAAACATCGACAACGGCTTCGGCGCGGGCTATGTGGCCAGTTTGATCAATCGTCTGTAAGGCGGGTGCCGAGAATTCTTCAATTCGGAGCATCGGTGTATCTTCCGGCTAACGGCTAAGCGCGATACTTACTTTCCTGGCGAGTTCGCATATCCGATGGTCACTGAGGACAAACTAGACCTCATCGCGAGGAGGACTCCTCGGTGTGGATTATAGGCGTTAAAATATCGGGCGCGCGACCGGGAGCGCACCCAGGTAATGTGGGCGGCGCGGATTGCGTTTCCAACAGCTTGTGGTCGGCAGCCCATACTTTAGCGCCTATGTCGGTGTGGATCGCCCGCCCCCGCCCCATCAAAATACGCTCGTATAAGCACACCCCACCGGGTCCTTCCAACCGGCGAGAGGTAAACCACCCTTTCGCCCTTATTTGGTGGGCAATGCCGGTTGCGTCGGCACCGGATTGCCATAGACCAACGACCTCAGGAGCCCGATTCCGGGATGCCATTCGAAGCTGTAATTCAACGAAAGCGAAGTGCTGAGGCTGTGATAAAAGTTGTGCGACACCTGGGTCTGGAACAAGATCGATTCCACGCTCGGCGACAGGCTGATCTTCTGCCAGACCGGCACGATTAGCGAGACTTTGAAATCGACGTTCAAGCGCGTGTCGATCAGCAGATCGCGATGCGGCAGAAACCAATCGCCGCGATTCTCCAGCACAAACTCCGAGCCGGAAATGAGCGGTAGAGGCCCATCGATGCGGAAGTTGTAATAGAAGCCGTGCTGCTGATGTTCGCGATTGGACAGCACGGATGCAAGAGTGCCGGCCGGAACGGTTACGCCTTTTTCCTTGGATGCCGCCAACGCGACCGAGGTTAAACACGCATAATCATCGACCGCGCAGCGCGTGAAGCTGCCGTCGGCAGGATTGGTCGGCTGGAAAAGATAGTCGCTCACCCCGTGGTACAAGTTGCCGCGCTCATATCCGTACTCGAGGAAGCTGCTCAGAGTTTGTGACTGCCCCTGCCCGGAGCTCTGTCCGCCGCCGCCGCTTGGTTGGCCCGAGCTCTGGCCACCGCCGCCCTTCTTGCCGCCGCCCCCACCACCGCCTGACGACGCCGACGCGGCCGCTGGGGTGCCCGCGCCGGCTCCGGCGCCGCCGCCGCCCGAGGCCGCGCTTTTCGACTTCGGATAGAGGAAGTCGTAGCGCAAACCGAGCCGCCCCGAAGGATAGATTGTTCGGCTCGCCTTCACCGCCGGCGTGGAGCCGCCTCCGCTCGAAGCGGCCGCTCCCGGCGGCAGATACTGGCTCACCGAAAACTGCGTGAAGGGCGCGGCCGCCTGCGTCTGTAATCCCGTGGCCAGCACCAGCTTCAGCCCGGCCGGGCTCTGAAGGGGCGGCGTCAGACGGTAACCAATCCCCGCCTCCTGATACCAGTAATCGGCCGTCTGCGAAGGCGAATAGGGCTCATTGGGCGGCACGCCAGAGGCGCTGTTTACCGAGGACATAACCGTCCGTTGCAGCCGGTATCCGTAATTCAGGCTGCTTTGTATATACTCCATGAAGTGCCGGCTGTCATGCTCCACGCGGAGGATGTAATCGGCCGCCTTGGTGTTATTCTCGGGCGACGCCACGTTGACCGACGTCACGCCTGGAAACTGCTGCGCAATCGCCGTCTCGCTGCCCCCGTGCAGAAACAGCGAATAGCTCAAATCCGCCTTGTACAGGTTCACCCACCAGTTCGGCCTCTGCTGCGTCATCTCCTCGGCGCAGCCTTCGGTACTCGCCGGAATCTTATCTTTGGCCGGAGCGCAGGCAAACGCCGCCGACCTATGATCGAAGACAAAATGCCGGAACCAATCGAGAAAGCCTGGCTGGCTCTGCTTCTCCGGCTGCATGAAAGAGGGACCGCCCGCCACATCCCGCTTGAGCAGCGCCGAATCGAGCGAATCACTGCCCGGCTGCGTCCTTCCTAACGGCACCTTCCGCCCCGTCACCGTCAGCGCCACCAGATCGGTCAGGGGACGCATCATTGTCTTGCTCAACGGCGTTAACGGCGGCTGGTCGGTGCCCTGCAGCATCGAGTATCCGGTGTCCCCGCCCACCAGGTAATCGGAAATGGCCACGCTATACAACCGCTTTGGGTCGATCAACTGGCCGTCGATCAAGCGCTTGCTATCGTCGCTTGCGGTGTCGTCGGCGCCCAGCGTCGCCAGGCTGTAGCCGGTGGTCAGATCGGTCGCCAGACCGTTATCTTCGTCGGTCTGGTATTGTTTCGATTGCCGCAGCATCGAATTGATGGTGTCGCCGGTGAGTTGCTTGCACAGCACCAGATCGCCCTTCCAGAAAATCGCCGAGACCACTTGCTCGATGCCGGGCTGCGTCAACGGTTGCGTCAAAAACTGCTGCAAAGAATCACCGGGAACAAACACGTCGCGATGCTGCATCATCGCGATATCGGCATGGCAGGCGGTGCGCATCGCATAGAGCGCCACCTGCTCGATTCCCGTCTTCCAATCCTGCGTGCTGCCGTCCGGTCTGCGGTTGAAGGCGACCTGATCGAGAAACTTCAAGTAATGCTCGTCCGCCACCTGCGGCAGCGGCGGCTTCGCCGGCGGAACCCGCAGATAACTTTCCAGTTTTTCCGTGCCCCCTTGCAGGAATTGCAGCTTGTCCGGGAACAGTCCGGCGGTAACCGCACACTTGGCCGCATACACCTTGGTTTCCACCCGCTGTTTGTTCACCGCGCCTTCCTCATAGAGGGGCGTGACTTCGGCGGTCTGCACGGTAGCGGCCAGCACGTATGGTTGGTCCGCTCGGAAATGCGAGCCCGGAACCAGGACGATCGGCTTGGCCGACTTCGGGCCAGTCAGATCCGGCCCGAGAGTCCTGGTCAAATTCCGCTCGCCGCTCGCCCGGTCGGCGTCGGCTTCCGCAACCACCACGTCGATCGGGTTTGCTCGTTCCGGCATCGGGATATGCGCGCTCATTTCGAACACTTCCTGCTGCTCCATCTGCGCCAGCAACACCTTGCGCGCGCCGCTGCATTCGGCATCCTCCTGGCAGTATTGAAAGACCTGCTTCAGTGCCTCCGCCGCGTCGGAAACCTGCACGTCGATCTCGCGATGGTTATCGATCTTCCCGTCCGGGTCGAGGTAGAACCACATCGAGTTCAACTCCCCCACCCCCTGAAACAGCGCGGAGCTTACCACGCCGAAGATAGCCACGCGTTGGTTCTCCCCGTCGCCCCGCACGACCCAGGGCTTCAGGTCGCTCAGCCTCGGGGTCGTGCTCGCATCCGCCGGGTATTCGAAATAGGGAAACTGCACGTCAAGGGTTGCGGGCTCGGCCGCGATCGTCCCGTCGCCGTCTCGGCCGGACGCAAACACCTTATAACGCCCCGGGCTGAGCGGCTCCGCGCCGGGGTCCAGCCAATATTCCAGGTTCGCGCCTTCTTTCATGAGGCGCGGCTTCAAACGCAAGCCGCCTTTTTCGCACGCGCTTTGGTCCGGATCAGCCGCCTTCGGATTGGCGTTCAACGGCAGCGGCAGCAGACAGACCTCCTGAATCAGTGCTGCCGGCGCATTCGGGCTCCCGCCTGCCGGCACCGGTTGATTGCGCCGCACGTTCTTCACCGTGATTGCCCGCAGCCACGGCAGCGCCACCTTCGGCAACACCAGTTGCGGCTTGGGAGTATCGCTTCCCGCGGCCACCGCACCCTTGCTGCCTTTGCCCGCTGCGGCTCCGCCGCTTCCGGCCTGCGCGCCACCGGCGCTGCCTGTATCCACGTTGCGCGCCTGAATGTAGAGATTCGCCGCCAGCATACGCGTCGGGTTCGGGCGCTCGCGCAGGAACCTGGCGATCTCGCGCAACCGCTCCGGTCCGTAGTAGAAATCGTGCAAGCCTGGAACCAGGGCGTCGAATCCCATCGCCGAGATAAAGCACGCCACGTTATCGGTCGCAATCCGGCCAGTCCCGGAAAGGTATCCAGGAACGTTTTCCGCCAGCGCCGTCCAATGGTCGGTCGCAGGGTTGTACTCATAGGTTGCTTTATCCAGTAGTTCCGGCTTCTGACCGGTCCCCTGCGATCCCTGCTTCTGATCCGTCACCCGCAGCATTTTGCGACTCACCAAGAACGGCGCGAAGTTATCGCCCACCGCCACCCGTACGGTAGTTCCGGGCCGCGAAGCCTCTTGGGCCGCGGCCGCTTCAGCCCTGCCCATTACCGTCTGGAAGGCGCCGGCTTCCGGCTCCCGTGTCGGATCGATTGCCTGACACCCGCGGTCCGTCCAATTCTGTACTTCCGGAACGCGGAAGTAACCGAACATTCGTCCCGAAAAAACGACGCTGTATCGATTCGCGTCGGGTTTTATTGCGTCATCTTTTTTCGCATCTGCAGCCTGCGCCTGGACCGGTGCTTGCTCCGGTACCCCGGGCGGTTGGGCTGCGGGACTGGACGGCGATTGCGCGAGCAACGCCATCGCGAAACAAAAGCTGATTCCCGGATAACGATAGTGGCCGAACTTCATGCGAGACCTCCCATTGAAATCCTGCTATTGGTAGTCCGCCATACCTATGCTGATAATGCGTCTAAGTGTCGTGAGTCAGAACTTCGCTGAATAATCGATGCGATAGCCGCTTGACCTCACAGCGGAGGAAAGAGACAAGTTCGCGATGTTGGCTCGACGGCCGAAGTCAGCACAGGCCACGGCAATGCGCGCCCGCATTATACCGCGGTCCGAGAACTGGAGAAAGCCATGCTCGCCTCCTTGTACCAGCGGAGCCGGAATCCGAAGTCCCACGGTGCGGACAGCAGACGCGCATCTGATTTTGGGCAAGTTCGAAAGATTCCGTCAACGCGTTTTTAACTCAGGACACTAACCGCGTGTTGAAAACTGTTACGCTTGTAAAAAGGATTAGTTCGCAACCTAAGAACGAGTACAGATCACTGAACGCTGGAGACACATTTGGCGAAGGAATTATTCGGCACCGATGGGATCCGCGGTGTCGCTGGGGAAGCGCCGCTCGACCCGGCTACCGTTTACGCGCTGGGCGTGTCGCTGGGACGTGAGGCGGCGTCCGGCCATCCTCAGCCGGAGATCGTCATCGGCACCGATACCCGCGAGTCCGGCAAATGGCTTGCGGAGTTAGTCGCGGGAGGACTGGCCGCCGGTGGCGCGCGCGTGCGTTTTGCCGGTGTGACTACCACGCCCGCCGTGGCTTACCTGACGCGCAGTGGACCGTTCGCCGCGGGCGTCATGATTTCCGCGTCGCACAATCCTTACCGCGATAACGGGATCAAGATTTTCGACCACAGCGGTTTCAAACTGCCCGATGCGGAAGAGCACCGCATCGAGCAGGAAATCTTTCGCCTTCGCGAATCGCCGCTTGCGATCCAGCCGTTGGCTCTGGAAGCCGATGCCGGACTCGACCGCGAATATTTGGCCTTTCTGGAATCCGCCGCGGCGGTGCGCTTCGACGGGCTGCATCTGGCGCTCGATTGCGGCAATGGCGCGGCTTATCGGCTCGGTCCGGAGCTGTTCACGCGCCTGGGCGCACGCGTCACCGCTTTCGCCGCCGAACCCAACGGCCAAAACATCAACCTGAATTGCGGCGCCACACACGTGGAGCCGCTGCGCGATGTGGTGATCGAAGCTCGCGCGGATTGCGGCGTGGCTTTTGACGGCGATGCCGACCGCGCCATCTTTGTCAGCTCGCGTGGCAAAATCCTGGACGGCGACGCCGTGTTATTGGCCGCCGCCCGTGCCCTGCGCGCGCGGGGGAAGCTTGCCGGCGACCTGGTGGTGGCCACCGTGATGTCCAACCTTGGTCTGGAGCGGGCTCTAGAAGCCGACGGTATCCGCATGCTGCGCACTCCGGTCGGCGACAAATACGTGCTGGAGGAAATGGTTCGCACCGGCGCAGCCTTGGGCGGCGAGCAATCCGGCCACGTCATCTTCCGCGAACACGCCACTACCGGAGACGGTCTTCTCACGGCCGTGAAAATGTTTGGAATATCGCAATCGTTCGCGTACGATTTGGAGCGAATGACCGCGGACCTGAAAATCTACCCGCAGAAGCTGGTTAACGTAAAGGTCAGGGAAAAGAAGGAATTGACCGAAGTCCCCGCGGTGGCACGGGAAATCCGCGCAGTGGAAGCCGCATTTGCCGGAACGGGACGGGTGCTGGTACGCTTTTCAGGAACCGAGCCGCTTGCCCGAGTTATGGTGGAAGGCCCCGATCTCGAACGTGTGGAGCAGTTTACGGACTTGATCGCGGCCGCCATACGCAAAGAGATGGGCGCCTGACCGGCTGAGGCTGAGCCGGAATAAGTACGCCGCTTCACATTGAGGAACGAGATCGGGAGCCAATGTACGTTGCGAGAGTTGTGTGCGTTGGGGTGCGTTCTGAAGTTTTTTGCCGGCCAGCCTGCGCAACCTCAGCGCCCGTAACATCGTCTTAATAGTGAGAGCGTTTCCGACGATTGGCCTCCCGGGACAGCGATGCCCGTGGGCCCACCGGCGGCTGTTATCCTCCGAGCGGCCGCCGGTTTTTTGTGGGCCGCTTGCGGCTGTGCCAAACTGGAATTCTATGCGCCTGGTAAGGGCGATACTCCTGTTGGCCGCGCCGCTGGCCCTCAATCCGCAAACAGGGATACCTTCCGCGTCTTCCTGCGAGAATACCCCGGCCTATTCGACGTGCGACATGGTGCTGGAGCTCACCGGCTCCGATGCCGCGTCGCATCCCGATCCTTATAGATCCGTGGACTTGATGGCCGAGCTGCGCTCACCCAATATGCGCACTTACGGCATCCCTGCTTTCTGGGACGGCGGCCGCCGCATGGTCTTGCGATTCGCGCCTACCGAAGCCGGGCGCTGGGAATATCGTCTGACAAGCAACATCGCTGTCTGGAACGGGAAGGCCGGCGCTTTCACGGCGGTAGCCTCCGAGTCTCCTGGTTTCGTCGCGCCAGCCAACGTTCATCACTGGGCTTATAAAGCCCGCAATCAGCCGCACCTCTGGATGGGCGTCACGGAGCCGCGCTTCGCCTTCTGGAGCGACGAGGAATTCCAGCGCGTGGCCGACGCCCGCCTCAAGCAGAAATTCAATCACCTGCGCGGCCTCGTGCTGGGCGATAGCCCGGACGTGACCCTGTCTTCCGGCCTTCCCGATCTTCACCAGTTCGCCCGGCTCGACGCCCGCGTGCGCTACTGGAATCAGAAAGGCGGAGTCGTCGACCTGGTGCTGGCTTCGAGCGCCGGCGCCTTAGCCCGCGCTCTGCCCACCGCGGATGCGCGACGCCGTTTTCTGCGCTACCTGATTGGCCGCTACGGAGCGATGAACGTAACCTGGGAGCTGGCCGCCTCCTTCGAGAACGACAGAGGATCTCGCGCCGTGCTGGACGACGCCGGCAACACGTTGAAGCAACTCGACAGTTATCGTCACCCCCTTACCACCGGGGCCGAAATCACCTCCGGTCCGCTGCTCGATGGCGGCTGGATGGATTTCCTCAGCTACGGCACCGCCAACCCTTCTATCGGCGCTATCGAGCACCAACTTTATCAGCAGCCGGCCGTGGCCCGCCTGGGACGCGAAACAAGCGCGGCAGGCCAGTCCGCTCCTTCCGGCGCGGACGCCGCCGAACTCCGCCACCGCCTCTGGAGCGCCACCATGAACGGCCAATATCCGGTGTATCAAGAACCGGCTACCGGAAATGCCGGCGCCACTTCGTCCGGTGCGCGAGCCATGACCGTCTGGTTCGATTTCATGCTCGGCACGCGGCACTGGGATCTGGAGCCCTATTTCGAGCTCGATGGCGGCCGCGCGTTAGCGCTTCCCGACGTGGATTACATCGTCTACGTGGATAAGCCCGGGCCGGTGGAGCTCACCGTCGCTCATCATTCTTACGACGTCATCTGGATGGATCCCGCCGATGGCGCCACCCAGAAGCGGAAATATAGCGGCGAGCACTTCGTCGGCGAGCCGCCCGACCGCTTTCACGACTGGGTGCTGCAGCTTGTGCGCGAGGGCACGCTCGAAAGCATGAACCGTTCGTACCGGTTCGAGTCCCGCGATGTCCCCATACAGGAGATTCAGGTCAACCCCGAAAAGGTGCCCTTCGAAATCGACGCGCCTTCGGGCGATCTCGCCGTCGGCAAAGCGGCCTACTTCTCCGCCAAGCTGAAGCACGCGAGCCGCGGCACGCGCGACATGCTCTGGCTGTGGACGTGCGAGGTGACGGAAGGGCGCCAAGGTTACCGCGTCATCGGTACCACCCAGCAGGGAACTTTCTATCCGCTGGCCGGCCTCGCCAACGAATACCCCGCCGTGCTGCTGCTCCGCGTTTACGCCATCAACGGCTATGGCACGGTGTATATGTCGCCCAAGGGGTTCGGGTTGAATCAATGAATTGGAGCTATCAGCTCTCAGCGATCAGCTTTCAGCTAAAACGAGGCGGACCGGCCGGGAGAGCGAAGCTTGCCTTAGCTGACCGCTGAATGCTTAATGCTGACCGCCCCTACAATTCTTGCTCTCGATACCACCCGCGAGGACGCCAGCATAGCCTTGGCACGCGGTAGCCTGATCCTCGAGGAGGCCGGAATCGTGTCTCCTTCCGGCTTCGCTCACGTTATCCATGGCGCCATCGACACACTTCTATTGCGGCACGGCTTGCGCGTTGCCGCTATCGATTGCTTCGCGGCGGCGTCTGGGCCAGGGTCTTTCACCGGCGTCCGCGTGGGTCTGGCATGTGTGAAAGGCTTGGCTGAAGCGCTGGCAAAACCCGCGGTGGGAGTATCGAGCTTGCAGGCGCTCGCCACCTTCGGCCGCGCGCCACTGCGCGCTCCCGTGCTCGATGCGCGCCGCGGACAAATCTACGGCGCTGTCTATGACGCCCGCGGCCGGCTGATTGCCCAAGAAATGGTGGCTGAAATGACTGCCTGGCTCGCAACACTTCCCGCGGGCATCGAGTTCATACGCATGGAAGGTCAGGACCTGTCCCTGCCGCCGGAAGCCGCGGTTACGATCGCTCCCCGCGCTCAAGCCGCCGCCATTGCCTCCATTGCACTGGCCCGCCTGGAGGCGGGCGCAGCTTCCGATCCCGCCTCCCTGGATGCGAACTATGTGCGCCGGTCCGACGCGGAGCTATTCTGGACAGAGCCGCGATCTTAGTATTCGATTTCGCAATTAGTGTCGCGTATTCGGCAACCGCTCCTTGACAGTCGCGGCTCTGACCCGAACATTCGATCTGACCCGAACATTCGATCCTGATGCCAACATGCTCGAGATTGCGAAAGAGCCGCAAGTCAGAGCCGCGACTGTCAAGGAGCGGTTGCCCTGGAATACGTCACTGGTCGTGGACGATTCCAGTGGAGTTCCGTTCGATATGACGATCACGCCGCGAACCCACATCGAGTCCGGCGACCGGGCCCTTTCTTTCCAGGACCTGTCGCAGTGCCGGGACAGGTCCGTCTCGATCAAGTTCGTGCCGGAGCGCCGCGGTGGCCTGGCGCAGTCGATCCCGATCAGCGGCCGAGGACCGGCGGCTGGAGCTTCCGTTGGGGGGGCTTGGCCACGCAAAATAGGTGAGAGTTTCGGGCCGTTTTCCCAACCTACAAAATATGGCCCGACGCCCTCGCGTTATCGTACCCGGACTTGCGCACCACGTCACCCAAGCCGGCAATAATCGTCAGGAGGTTTTCAACTACAACGACGACCGGCGCCTTTATTTGCAATTGTTGGCGCGGTACGCCCAGCGCTACGAAGTGCATATTCTGGCTTACTGCCTGATGCCCGATCACGTGCATTTGGTGGTGGTGCCCGAGCGCGATTTCTCCCTGGCGTGCCTGATGGGACGTACGAATACCGAATACACCATGGCGTGGAACCGGGTCGAACGTCGCAGCGGCCACCTCTGGCAGAGCCGGTTCCGCTCCTGCGCGGTGGAAACGGCGGAGCTGCCTTCGGTGTTGCGCTACGTGGAACGCGCTCCGGTGCGCGCCGGCCTGGAACAGCGCGCCTGGGACTATCCCTGGTCGAGCGCACGGCACCACGCCATTGGGCCCGATTCGGAAACGGTTCTCGACCCCGGCACGCTCCGCCCGCTGCGCGACTGGGACCCGGCGCGATGGCGGGAACTGCTCAGCGCCCAGGAGACGCCGCTAGATTTGGAGATGGTGCGCCGCGCCACCATGACGGGACGCCCGCTCGGTTCGCCCGCCTTCATCCGCCAACTGGAGACCGAAACCGGCCTCTGCCTGACGACCCGCCCGCGCGGCCGCCCACGTAAAGAGTTGGCCAGTTACGGTGTCTTCACACCACTGTAAGTACAGGATCAAGATCGAAAGGCGGCGCAACAGGCTACTGCTGGCTACTGTTGGCGCTCGGAGTGGATGGTGAAGGTGGGGCCGGGTTCCTCCACCACCCTGTAATCGGTCGGCGGTTGGAATAGGCTGGCGTCCGGTTCATCGCGGCTCAGGTTGGCCAGATGCATGGTGCTTTCGCCGCTGCGCGGGTCGACGTTCTTGCTCCTGATCGTCAGGCGCAGATCGGGCGAGAACCAGGTTTCGTTATAGGACGAGAATTCCCGATCGTTGCCGACCGAGCCTACCGGGTAGGTCGTGGTGGTGCGCGTGCCTTTAACCAAGACGCCTTCCATGGTGTCGGCGCCCAGCGACTCGGTCTGATGGCGCGGGCGGGCGGAGGCGCCAGGGTCGTCCGCGGGTCTGACCGCTGGCTGAGCGACAGCGGTGGTTGGGGGTGGGGCGCTTGCTGAAATCGTGATGCTGCCTCCTCCTCCCCCGATGGTCCCCATTGTTTCGATCCTCTTCGGTAGCTGCGGCGGCTGGCGCAGCGCGAACTTGTGTGCCACCTTTGCTCCAGCGTCCAAAGCGTAACCCACACCCGCGACGGGGTCGTTGATCTCGATCATGGTGGGACCGTCATCGCGAAACATTTTTCGCTCGGTGCGGGTCCGGCCTTGGGAATCGCGATACGTAGTCACGGAATTCACGCCCCGGTTTTGGGTAATACGCGTGCCATCGGCAAGGACTTGCACCGATTCGTGGACCTGGGTAGCGGAATACGGCGCGCCCGTTACCGGCGTTCCCATGAAGCGATTGGTGGATACTGTGTAGGAAAAGTCGCCCGGGGTCGCGGACGCGGACACCATATTCTGAGTCCAAGCGGTGTACGCGGACGTACTCAAGATCAACAGCCAAGAGAAGAGATGGCGGCGCATGGAGTCACTCCTTGGCTCAGTGTATTCTGGGCGGTAGCCGGACGCAACGGGGGACAGAACCTGTGAAGGGCAGACCACAAACAACGATGGTCTGCCCCACGGTAAGTTTACTGAACCAGGTTATTGAACAGCAGCTTGTAAGTCCCGTGGGTTTGGGCGCGGTGTTGGGCGGCGAAGCCGATCAGCACTACTTTGCCCTGGCCCAGCTTGGCGGCAACTACGGCGGCGCGTTTGGCCAGGTTCTGCTCGCCGACGAGCCAGCCGCTTTCGAGCAGCTCGCGATCGGCGTAGCGGACCACCACCTCGTAGTTCTCCGAGTTTTGAGCGGTGACCTCAAATGCGGGGCTGCCCAGGTAGACGGCTAGTGCCTGCGCCGGCATGCCGTAGGCGATGGGATTGGTGTTATCGACGTTCACCTTGAGGGTGGAACCGGGGCACCAGAATTCCTTCGTGGATATGCCGGCCACAACGTTGCGCACTCCGATACCGAGGCGGTCCACCGGGAAAGCGGTGGCGCCATTGAGGGTGACCAAGGTCCCGCCCTTCTGAACGAAGTCGCGGATGGCATTGACGCCCTCGGTGGCGAGACCGGTGCGGTATTCGGGCGGGGTGTTGCCGCGTCCCGGACCGAATCCACCGCCGCGCCCGCCGCGACCCCCACGCCCGCCAGCAGCGCCTGCCGGGGGCGCTTCGCCGGTGATGGTGGCGGTTGAGTCGCTGGGGATGATCAGGACGTCGTACTTTTCGTTCAGCCCGCCTTTCTTGATTTCGGGATCGAAGATGGAGGTGTAGTGGAAGTTGAACTGCTCCAGCATGAGGCGGGTCCAGCCTTCGTCGATGTTGCCGCCGCCGTAGCGCTGGTACATGGCCACGCGCAGCGGCTTGGTGTCGTGCACGCCGGTAGAGACGGCGGCGCGCAACGGCATGAAATCCACGCCGGTCTCGCGGGCGACGGCTTCCAGAGTCGATTCGGAACCGGAGGGGACCAGAAAATCGCCGGGGCGCAGGCCGGCAGACGCCTGATCGACGCGGCGCACCGGGATGTTCTTATCGAACAGAAGATTGACGGCGCGGAAACTGTCGTTGACGCGGCCGTCGATGGAATAACCGATCGAGCTGCGAGTCACTTTGCCGGCGGGAACGACGGGCGCGGAAACTTTGGCGAGCACGGCATCGTGCAACTCGGCGGCATCGTCGAGCGGATCCACGCGCACGCCCATGAACTCGAACATGGTGTCGGTAGCCATGTCGTAGGGAGGAATCGGGGCGCCGTCGCGGTCGCGCGTCCACTCATTATCGGGATAGAAGGTGCGGCCGAGCAGAAAGTGGATCAGGCCCATCTTGGGCTGGGCGAGAGAGACCACGAACGAGCCTTCCGGATACGTCATGCCGGAGGCGGCGGTGAAGGGTTTGGCGACGCGTTGGACTTCGATGCCCTGGCCGAGCAGCTTATTTACCATCTTGATGGCGGTGAGCGGGTCGTGCTGCAGCGTAGAGATGAGGTAAGCAGCGGGCTTGCCGGCGGCGCCTCGCTCGGTCTGCCGTTTGGCCTTGAGGTAGGCGTTCCACAAAACGGTCTCGCGGTTGCGCGCGGCTAAGTCGAGCGCGGCCCAGGCGGCCACTTTCTGGCGGTCGACGATATCGCGCAAGTGCCACCAGCCGCCCGGCCACGGGTTGGGGAAGATGGTTTCAGGTTCATAGACCGGAAGGTTGCGGGTTTCGCCGCGCAACTCGTCGGGATGGACGAACTGAGGCGTGGCGAGGCGCGCGCTGGCGGATTCGGTGAGCATGCCGGCGATGTTGTGGAAGGGCGTGATCCAGTGGAATCCGAAGTGGCCCCAGCCGGAGTAGATGGCGTCGTTGATGACGCCTGAGAGGTTGTTCTCTTCCTCTTTATATGCCATGTGGGCGCCGTACCAGCTCAACTCGCGCCAGAGGATCGGGTCGGCGAAGGGGCGAACCGGCTCGGCGTAAGGCGGCAGGAAGATGCGCGCGCCATTGCCGCCCATGTGGTGGTGATCGACGTAGGCTTCCGGTTTCCACTCGGTAAAAAGGATGCGGGCCATGTACTGCGAATCCGGGATGTTGGTCATGAAGGCATCGCGGTTGTTGTCGTGGCCGGCATACTTCTGGTAAAGCCACGGGGGATTGGTGCCTTCGTAGGGTGTGCCGAGCGTCTTGTTGTACCAATCGGTGACCATGATCTGGCCATCGGGGTTGAAGCACGGCACTTCAATGAAGATCACGTTGTCGAGGATGCGGCGGGTCTCTTCATCCTTGCGATTCAGCAGATCGTAGGCCAGCTCGGGAGCCATTTGCGTGCCGCCGATTTCGGTGGCGTGCATGCTCATGGATTGGACGATGATGGCTTTGCCTTCGTCGACCAGCGCGTGGGCCTGGGCTTCGGTAAGGCCGCGGGGATCGCTGATGCGAGCGTTAATCTCGCGGTAGCGGTCAAGCTTGGCCAAATTTGCGGGCGACGTGATGAAGACCTGGAGGAAGGGGTTGCCCTCGGACGTGGGCCCCATGTTGACGACCTTCATGCGGCCGCCGCTTTGCTTTTCGAGCACGCCGAAATACTCGACGATTTTATCCCAGCGGGCCATTTTCTTATCGGCGCCAAGCTGGAAGCCGAAGAACTTTTCGGGCGGAGTGATTTCCTGCGCTGCGGCGAGCGCAAGAAGGAGATTACTGGCCGCGATGGCGGCGACAAAAGACCGGCGCGAGATCATATGTTTTGACTATACGAGAAACGGGCGCACGCAGGAACCGGGGAAGCGCCGCTCGACGGAACGGGAATCGACGCCGGTGAAGCTCGTCTTTACTTCAGCAGCGCGTCGACGGCGGCTTGCGAGATGGCTTCATCCACTTCCGAAGCGGCGCCGCTGCAGGCGATGCCGCCGATGGTCTTGCCATCCACCTTGATGGGCACACCGCCCTGATTGGGAAACGCCTCGGGATAGACGAGCACGCCGATATCGCCGTTCTTGAGCTGATCGGCCGCATGTTTCGACGGGCGGCCGTAGAGCGCGGCATAGCGCGCCTTGCGCTGGGCGAACTGGATGGTGGTCAGTGCCGCGCCGTCGGCTTTCTGCAAGAACAAAAGATTGCCGCTGTCGTCCACGATGCAGGTGGTCACCTGCACGCCGCGCTTCTGGGCTTCCTGCTCCGCGGTCGCGACCATGGTTTTGATTGCCGCGAGGTTCAGGTACTTTTTGGTGGGTAGATCGGCTGCCATCGCGAATTATGATACCGGCCAGCAGGAACGGAATCAATCGAGTCATGGCGCGACCGCCCGTGGAGCAGTCCTTTGGCCCTGCGCATTTATCCCGACTCGCGAAATGCAGGCCGAAGGCCTACTCCACGTCAGGGAGCGGTGGCCGGCCCGAGCGGCGATTTCTCGATGGCTCGGGCGGCCACGGCCAGCAGCACGGAGCAGCAGAGATACACGCCGGAAGTGGCGCTGAGGCAAGCGCTCATTCCGAAGCGGGCCGAGGCCGCGGCCACCACGACGGGGGCGAACCCGCCTCCCAGCCAGCCGAGCGAGTTGAGGAGGCCGGCGGCAGCGGCGCGCAACTTGACGTCGACCACGTCGTAGAGCGAGGCGAAAATATTGGCATCGTACAGGCCTTTGAAATAGCCGAAGCAGGCCATGGCCGCCACCAGCACGGACGCCGATCGGGCGTGCCCAATCAGAAACAGGAACGGAATACCGCAGGCGAGGCCGATGGACTGGGTGAAGGCGCGGGCGCCGCGGCGGCGGCGCGAAAGCCAGTCGGCCAGCACGCCGCCGGTGAGCACGCCGAGAACCGACGCGGTTTGCAGATAGGCTGTGGCGTTCCAACCAGCCATGGAAAGGTTCATCCCAAAAGTGCGATAGAGATAGGACGGCATCCAGGTGAGAAATACCACGGCGACGAAGTTGGCGCCGATGAAAGCCAGGATCAGGAGCACCACCAGGCGGCTCGAAAGCAGATTGCCGATCACGCTGGTAATCGGCTGCGCGGCGCTGGCTGGCGGCGCCGCCGGCTTCTCTTCACTCATGCCGCGCACCGGCTCGCGCAACCAGCCCCACAATAGCAGAGCCAGCGCGATTCCGAGAAATCCAAAGCAGCCGAACATGGGGCGCCAGCCGTAGTGTTCGGCGAGCCACCCGGAACACGCGCCGCCGGCGATGGTGCCGGCGTAGACGCTCGATTGGTGCAGGGACATGGCGCGGGAGCGCGTGGAAACGGCGTGATAATCGCCAATCAGGGACATGGACGCGGGGAAGTAGAACGCCTCTCCCAGGCCGCCGAGGGCGCGGCACAGAGTGAGCTGCCAAAGGTTCTGGGCGAGAGCGGTGGAAGCCGTGGCCAGGGACCAGAAGACCAGCGCGCCGAGGATCAGGCGCTTGCGCGAGAAACGATCGCCCAGCCAGCCGGCCACCGGGCCGAATAGAGCGTACACCCACATGAACGACGCCCCGGCGATGCCGAGCTCCAAATCGCTCAGCCGCAGTTCGGTCCGCAGGAGCGGAAAGACGGAAAAAATGGATTGGCGGTCGGCGTAATTGAAGAAGCACACCAGCCACAGCATGCCGACCACCCACCATTTATAGGTTGCGGCGGACATGGAGGCTTTCAGCGGGACTCGGCAATTAGCGGCAGATCGAAGAACTCAGGCGCGGTGCGGCGGAGCGAGTTCTCGTCGTCCCAATGGTCGAAGGCGTCGAGGCGCTCGCGCCGGCTGATCTGAATATGGTCGGAGATGAGCTGCATGGCGCGCTCCGGCTGGCGGCCGGCCACGGCATCGAGGATTTCACGGTGGTGACGGTGAATCTGGTCGAGCTCGACGGCGCGGTGGCCGGTGCGCCGGATGGCGAAGATGCGGATGAGCAGGCGGGTTTCGTTGACCACCTTGAGGATGCGGGCATTGCCGGCCATGCGCATGAGGAGGGTGTGAAAACCCAGGTCGCAAATCATGAAGCGGTGCATCTGTCTCGGGTCCAGCGCGTCGGCGCCGCTTTTCTCCAACTCGGCTTGCAGCACGAGGATCTCATCGGCCAGGCTTTGAAGCCGCTCCAACTCCCAGGCGCGGAGGGGCTCGCGCGCGGCCTTACCCACGGCATAGACCTCCAGCGCTTCACGCAGTTCGTACAGTTCGACAATGTCCTGCCGGCTGAGCTGGATCACCACGGCGCCGCGATTAGGGGTCTGCTCCAGAAAGCCCTCGGCGACCAATTGGCCGATGGCCTCGCGGATGGGTGTGCGGCTACTGCCTAACTCCTTGGCGAGCGCCAACTCGGATAAAGCTCCGCCGGCCGCGAGCTCGCCGGTAGCGATCTTGCGCTGAATGTGCAGATACGCTTTCGATCGCATGGAGTCGGCGCCGGCGGGCCGAGCGCGCTCCACGGTCTTTTTCATAGGCGTAGTATACACCCTGGTGCGATTTTAAAAAAGTGTCGACAATCTGCATACAGTTGGCGTATACTCGATCCGTACTGCGGGACGGTCCTGGCACATACGAGCAGTATCGAGACCGGCGGCCGGTGCGCAGGCACCGCGCCAAGCGGTGAGGAGTTCCATGACGCGAACGAACCCACGGCGCCATGTGGGCGCCGGAATCTCCGGGATGGCGCACGTCGGAGGGTGGCGGCGGCCAAGCCAAAGGAGAACCATACTACCTTTTGTTGCGGTGCTCCTTGGCGCCTCGACGCTCTTTGCCGCCGACCTGAAGCAGGCGACAGTGGTATTGGCCGGCTCCCCGGACACTCCCCAGAAGAAAGCGGGCCAGATGCTGGTGGAAGAGATCGAAAAGCGAACGCAACTTCGCTTGAAAATCGCTTCTCAAGCTCCAGCCGGAGGGCCGGAAATCGTAATTGGCCGGACGGATGCCGTGAAGGCGCTCGTGCCGGCCGCGCAATCGATTGCTTCCGGCGGGAAGGCCGAGAGCTTCACTCTGGTTTCGACCATGAACAACGGAGCGCCGCTGGTGATCGTAGCCGGAGCCGACGATCGCGGCGTGGTCTTCGGGACGGGTTATTTGCTGCGCCGGATGCGGATGTCCCGCCAGAAGCTCGAACTCGACGACGGCCTCAAGATCAGCTCGGCGCCCCGATATGCCATTCGCGGGCAGCAGCTCGGATATCGGCCGAAGACGAACGCTTACGACGGCTGGTCCGTGCCCATGTGGGAGCAGTACATTCGCGAGCTGGCGATTTTCGGGAACAACACCATCGAGCTGATCCCGCCGCGCTCCGACGACGATGACGACAGTCCGCATTTTCCGCTTCCCAAAATGGAAATGATGGTCGAAATGTCGCGCATCGCCGATGAATATGGGCTGGACGTTTCGATCTGGTATCCGGCGATGGATAAAGACTACTCGGACCCGGCGCAGGTGGAATTCGCGCTCACCGAATGGGCCGAGGTGTTTCGCCGGCTGCCCCGCATCGACGCCGTGTTCGTACCCGGCGGCGACCCGGGGCACACCCAGCCGAAGTGGATGTTCGGCTTGCTCGAAAAGCAGACCGCCAGCCTACACCGCTATCATCCCAAAGCCCAAATGTGGGTTTCCTCGCAGGGCTTTAATAAGGAGTGGCGCACCGAATTCAGCGAGCTGCTGGCAAAGAATCCGCCATGGCTTGCGGGCGTGGTCTTCGGACCTCAGACCTACGGCAGCCTGGAAGAGTTCCGCGCCGAGGTTCCGAAACGCTACCCGATCCGCTTTTATCCCGACATCACCCACAGCATTCATGCCGAGTTCCCGGTGCCCGATTGGGACTGGGCTTACGCTACCACCGAGGGCCGCGAGACCATTAATCCCCGGCCGCTCGAGGAAGCCGCGATCTTTCATCGCTACCAGCCCTTCGCCGACGGCTTTGTCAGTTATTCGGAAGGCTGCAACGACGATGTGAATAAGTTTGTCTGGAGCGGTTTGCTTTGGGATCCGGATGCCAGTGTGAAGAGCATCCTGACCGATTTCAGCCGCTTCTTCATCGGCGACGACGTGGCCGATAGCTTTGCCGGCGGCCTTCTAGCGCTGGAACAGAATTGGCGCGGGCCTCTGGCTTCGAACGGGAAGGTCGACGTGAGTCTCGCCGAGTTCCGCGACATGGAACGCCGCGCCAGCCCGCAACAGCGTTTGAACTGGAGATTCCAGGAAGCCCTCTACCGCGCCTACTACGACGTGTACGTCCATAGCCGGCTGCTGACGGAGATGCGCCAGGAAGAGCTGGCCATGGCCGCACTGAGCGCCGCCAAGCGCAGCCTGCCGTTGCAATCCACTGGGTCTCTCAAAGCCATGAGCGAGGCGGAGGCGATCCTCGATGCCGATATGCTCACTCCGCTGGCCCGCCAGTATCGGGCGCGGGTGTTCGAGCTGGCCGAGGCGCTGTTTCAGAGCATCCACATGCAGTTGAGCGTGGAGCGCTACAAAGCCATCGCGCTCGAGCGCGGCGCGAATCTGGACGCGATCGATTTCGCGCTGAACAATCGAGTGTGGCTGGAAAACCGGTTCAAGCAAATCCGCGCGCTCGATTCGGAGACCGACCGCCTGGCGAAGATCGAGGAAATCGTGAACTGGAAGAATCCGGGCCCCGGCGGGTTTTACGACGCGCTTGGCATCCTTACCGAAAGGCCGCACCTGGTGCTGGGCGAATCCTACGATCTGGATCCGGACTTCCTGGAATCGCCGCTCCTCTCCTTCGGCGTTCCGCCCCAGAACGGCTGGCGGACCTCGTGGTACGCGGACGCCGAAACCCTGATGGATAATCCTCTCCGGATGCGATACACGGACCTCGATCCGGGGGCCCAATACAAGGTTCGCATTTCTTACGGCGGCGACATGCGCGCGGTCAAGATGCGGCTCACCGCGAATGGCATCGAGGTTCATTCGTTCCGCGCCAAGGGCCTGACCCCGGAACCGGTGGAGTTCGACATCCCGGTGGAGGCGACGCGGAGTGGGACGCTGACTCTCGAATGGACCCGAACGCCGGGGCTGGGCGGCAACGGCCGCGGCACTCAGGTTTCAGAAGTTTGGCTTATCAAAACTGTGTCCAGATAGCGTGTGGAACGCGCTAAGTTACCAGGCCGCCATTCGTGAATGCGGCAGGTTCGAGAAGGAGACTCTATGTCGAGGCTATTACGTACGGGCATGCTCGCTGCACTCGCGGTCTGCTCCTGGCGGATGATTTTCACGCCGCCGCTGGCGGCTCAAGTGAATGCAACAGGAACCTTCTCCGGTCAGGTGACGGATCAGTCGGGCGCGCTGATCGCCAATGCGACTGTGAAGGTCACGGAACAGACCACCGGAATTGTGGTCACCCGGAAGACATCCAGCGACGGAATCTACACCATTACTCTCCTCAAGCCAGGCACCTATTCGATCGAAGTTACGGCGGCGGGCTTCGCAACGGACACACGGGAGAACATCACGCTCCAGGTGCAGCAATTGGCGCAGGAGGATTTCAAGCTGGCCGTCGGCGGTACCCAACAGCAGATCGTCGTCGAGGGCGGCGCGCCTCTATTGAATACCGAGACCACCGACGTCGGCAACGTGATCAACCAAGAGTCCACCGAACAGCTTCCCTTGAACGGACGTAATTTTTCGCAGCTTGGGCTGCTGGTTCCCGGAGCGACTCCCGGGCCGGTGGGCGGCATCCGCACGCAAGGCAACGGAAACGAGACCCAACGCGCGGGCGCGGAAATCGACGCCGATGGCGCCCGCGGCAGCTTCAACTTATTCTTGATCGACGGCCTCGACGACCGCGATCAGTCCGTCGGCACCGTCAAAGTATTTCCCAACCTGGAAAGCATCGAAGAGTTCAAAGTGCAGGTCGGCAACTACGACGCGCAATTTGCCAGCGGCGGCGCCGTGGTAAACGTGATCACTCGCTCCGGCGGCAACACGGTCCATGGATCGGCGTTCGAATTCCTGCGCAACAAGGACCTGAACTCGCGCCAGTTCTTCGACGCGGCGGAACCTCCGTTCCAGCAGAACCAGTTTGGATTTGCCGTGGGCGGCCCGATCCTCAGGAACCGGATGTTCTTCTTCGGCGACTATCAGGGGCTGCGCATTCATGAATCCAGCACGTCGATTCTTTCCGAACCGACGCCGGCCATGGAAACGGGCGACTTCAGCGGCTACCCGTCGGTCATCTATAATCCCACCACTTACAACTCGGCCACCAATACGCGGCAACCTTATTCCGGAAACATTATTCCGGCTAGCCAATTCGATCCGATCGCGCATAACATACTGGCGATCTTCCCGGCGCCGAATCTTCCCGGCACGAGCAACAATTTTCGCGTGAATAATCTGGCGGCGCAGAACGAGGACCAGTTCGACGTACGCATCGACGATGTCCTTTCCGAACGCGACAGTATTTTTGGCCGCGTCACTCACGGAACCGCGACGATCTCGTATCCCAACACACCGGTTTTGATCAACGGACAGGTGAACCCGCTCGCGTTCGCGCAGGGCAGCGCGACAGCGGGCTCGCTCAAGACGAACGACGCTCCCAGCAGCCAGGCGACCATACAGGAAATCCATCAGTTCTCCCCCAGCGTCACCAATCAGCTTGCCCTCGGCTACACGCGCTTCGCCCTCAACGTGGCGCCACTGGATGAGACCTACAACCTGGCGACCAAATTCGGGCTTCAAGGCGCAAACACCGGACCGGATTCCGGCGCCATGGCCGGGCTCAGCATCACCGCTGAAGCCGGGTTCAGCGCCACCAACACGCCGGAAGTGGTTCCGCAGAACACCTGGCAAGCGAGCGACACGGTTTCCTATGTGCATGGCGCTCACTCGCTGCGCTTCGGCTTCGCGGCGGATTACAATGCCTTCGGCTTCTTCCAGCTCGCGGCGCCTTCCGGTTCGCTCTCCTTCACCGGCACCTATACCAACAACCCGGCCAGTTCCGCGGGCACCGGCATCGGGTTTGCCGATTTCCTTCTGGGTTCACCGGTCAGCTCCACCAAGTCGCTGCTGGGCAGCGGCGTGCCATATAACACTTACACCGAATACGGCGCCTTCATTCAGGACCAATGGCGCCTTTCGGAAAAGCTGACCCTCGATGCGGGCCTGCGTTGGGACCTCTTCACGCCGGTAACGGAACGTCATGATCGCCTTTCCGATTTCTTGCTGAACAGCGGCACATTCGCGCTAGCCGGACAGAACGGATTTTCCGGTTCCATCCTGGGCGCCCAGAACCATGATTTCAGCCCCCGTCTGGGCCTTGCGTATCGCTTTACCGAGAAGATGGTGATTCGCGGCGCCTATGGGTTGTTCTTTTTCAACGAACAGGGCATCGGCGGCTCCACCCGTTTGTTCATCAACTACCCGTACGCGCCCACGTTCGCCGTCACCTGCACTTCCACCGTCCCCTGTCTCAGCACGTCGACCGGCATTCCGGAGACATACTCGTCGAGCAATCTGCCAACCGCCGTCTATCAGCCGACTCCAAACCTGACGTCAAACTTCCAGCAGTGGAATACGACTCTGGAGCGCCAGATCACAAAATCGCTGGTCGCGCGCGCGGCCTATGTCGGCACCAAGGGCAACCACCTAAATCTGAATCTGGATGAAAACGTCGCGGTGCCCGGCGCCGGCGCGGTCCCCGCCCGGCGGCCCTATCCCGGATACGCGCAGATCTCCTCATGGGAGCCGCGCGGCGGGTCTACCTACAGCGCTTTGCAGCTCTCGCTCGAGAAGCGTATGAGCTTCGGCCTGTCCTTCCTGGGCGCTTATACCTACGGCAAGAGTCTCGATAACGGCGCAGGGGGCAACTCGTCCACCGGCGAATCTCGGATCAACATCCAGAACCCCCAAAACCTCAGAGCCGACTACGGCTACTCGAACTTCGACATTCGGCAACGGTTCACGTTGAACACGGTCTACCGGCTGCCGTTCGGCCGCGGACGCCAATTCATGGCGCACACCAACCGGCTGCTCGATGCCGCCGCGGGTGGATGGCAGATTTCGAGCGTCGCGACACTCCAAGGCGGAATGCCCTTCTCCGTATCCATGGCCACCACCACGTCCAACACCGGAACATTCCAGCGGCCCAACCGCCTTTGCGACGGCAATCTCCCCAGCGGCCAGCAATCCATCAAACAGTGGTATCAGCTCTCCTGCTTCGCCACGCCGCCGATTTACACGTTCGGCAATACGGGCCGCAATGTGCTGATTGGACCCGGGCTCGAAACCTGGGATCTCGGTACGGATAAGGACTTCCGCCTGACGGAGCGCTTCGCCCTCCAGTTTCGCGGGGAGTTCTTCAATGTCCTCAATCACGCCAATTTCGGACTGCCCAATGCGAGCGTCGGCTCCTCGGCGGCCGGTACGATCACCACCGTGGTCTCGAACGCCCGGCAAATACAGTTTGCGCTGCGGTTGCATTGGTAGGGGAGTTTTCAGTCATCAGTCATCAGTTATCAGTTATCAGTATTAACGGCACGAGCGGCTTGAAGGCTGTTAACTGACAACTGATGACTGATGACTGAAAACTGATAACTAGCAGCCCTGCCATTGGCGGAACCACTCCTGTAGCCGGCGGCCCTCGAGCGCCCGGCTTTCGGAAAGTGGCAGAGGGAAGGACGCCGGAGCCAGGCCGCGGCTTTCGGCAATCCACTTCAAACCCCACGGAACCGGGAGGGCGTCGAGCGCTTGAATGAACTCGTCCAGCCGTTCGATCGCACGCCGGTTACTCGCGCCGCCGTTCTCGAACAGAGGCAGAATCAGCTCAGGCACCGCGCCCGCCACACCGGAAACCACGCCATCGCAAATGTCTTCCTGTAAAGCCTGCGGCAATGCGCCATCGCTGCCCACCAGGCGGACGGCGCCGGGCATGGAGGTGGTGAGAACCCGCAGCAGATCGAGCGAGCCGCTGCTGTCTTTTATCCCACGGATGGAAGGACAGGCGCTAATCAGCCCGCAGACCGTCTCGATGGCCAGACCGCTCGTGAACTGCGGCAGATTGTAGAGCAGTATGTCCACCGGTAGTTGAGCGGCCGCTTCCAGACAGAAGGCGCGGAGGTCTTCCTGCCCGTAGGGGAAGAAATACGGCATGGGCAGCAGCACTGCCTCCGCGCCGGCCGCGATTGCCACACGGCCGTTCTCCACCGCCCCGCGTAAATCGGCGGCGCCAATGCCGCACAAGAACCGCCCTTTACCCTCCACGGTCCTGACCACCGTTTCTAACATGCGGCCCAGTTCCTGGGGCGAGTTGAGGCAGAATTCACCCGTGGCTCCGTTCACCGCGAACCCGCGCACTCCGCCTTTCATAAGGAATTCGAGCATGTGGGCGAGAGCGCCGGCGTGGACGCGGCCGGCGTCGTCGCGCGGCGTGGTCGGTGCGGCGTAAACACCGGCCAGCCGCTTCGCTGGGTTGGGCATGATATCCGAAGCAATTGTACACGGTTGTATGCAGTTTGTCGACAAAGGAAACGATCTCACCAGGCAAAGGCCGCTGCTGCCGGGCCAACCAACGAATTCGGCCGCGGCAACCCCTGCGCCTCAGACCCACTTCTTTTCGCGCCAGTTTTGGAATCCCGCCTCGGTAAGCCGGTTCAAGTCGGCAATCAGCTCCGGTCCTGGAACCGTCTTGAAGTTGAAGCACGTCTTGCCGTGCATTCGTTTTCTCAATTCGGGCGAAATCTGCCTCGCCAGCTCCGGGCACATATACAGGGGCATCAGGTGGAAACTCGCGTAAGCCTTCCCCAGCCGCACGGAGCCGAAGTACATCGGCTGTCCTTTATGTTGTGGAAATGGCGAAGGGGATTTCGACACCACGGTGTACTCGATGGGCGTATCGGCCTTGGCGGAAAGGCGCTTCGCATGCCGCGCGAGAACGGGTGTCAGAAGGGCAAAAACGGGGGCAAAATCGCCTGGTATATGGCACAGTTTACCCGATCCGGCGGCGTTTGACTGCCCTACCGCCGAATGCTACTCTTTGTGATTAATAGAACCTGTTTTCCCCTTGAAAAACCCATGGATGCAACGCTGCACGCCCTCGGCGAGATCCTGCTGAAAGCTGTGCCGACAGTCTTACTGGTGGTTGTTCTCCACTTTTATTTGAAGTACGTGTTCTTTAAGCCGCTGAAGAAGGTGCTGGAAGAGCGCTACAACGCCACCGAAGGAGCGCGCAAGCTGGCGGCGGAGACCCTGGAAAGGGCCAAGGCACAGACGGCCGATTACGAAAATCGCCTGCGCGCGGCCCGGACCGAGTTTTACCAGGCAGAGGAGCGGCATTACCGGGAGATGCAGGAACGCCACGCGGCGCAACTGGCGGAGGTGCGCCAAAATGCCCGCAAAATGCTCCAGACGGCGCAGGAGCAGATCGGGCGTGAAGCGGAACAGGCCAAGGCTGCTCTGGCCGGCGAGAGCGATGCGCTGGCGGCCGAGATCGTGGAAGCGGTTCTCGGGCGGAGCGCCGCATGAGAAGCCTGAGAGGCCGCCGGCAAACGAAAGCGCCGGCTGGACGCCTGGCGCGCGTCGTGTTATTGATCGCGGTGGCTGCGGGGATGGCGTTTGCCGCCGAGAAAGAAAGCGAAGGCAACGGCGGCATAGAGTTCTGGAAGACCGCGAATTTCGTGTTGCTGGTGGCCGGACTGGGTTACCTGGCCAAGAAATACGGCGGCCCGTTTTTCGCTGCCCGGTCGGAAAATATCCGGCGGGCCATGGCGGAAGCCCAAGCGGCCCGCCGGGACGCCGAAGAAAAAGCCGCGGCCGTGGAGGCGCGTCTGGCCAACCTGGAAGCCGAAATCGCCAGCCTGCGCCAGGACGCGGAGCGGGAGATGAAGGCCAATAGCGAGCGGCTGGCGCAGCAGGCCGCCGCGGCGCTGGCCAGGGTCGAAGCCTCTCTGCAACGCGATATCGAGGAGGCGGCCAGGGCCGCCGCTTTTGAACTGAAGCGCCATTCGGCGCGTCTGGCCCTGGAACTGGCGGAGCACAAAGTCCGCGCGCGGTTGAATCCGCAGACCGAGGACAGTCTGGTCCAAGGATTCGTGGGCGATCTTCGCAGCCGGCCGGCATCGGCCAGCTCCAACTAGAATCGACATGCCGATCACCGCAGTAACCTCCCGATACGCGAACGCCCTTGCGGACGTAGTGACCGCTTCCGGCGCAGCCCTCGATCCGCGGGCCGCGGTCGCCGAGCTAGGAGCGTTTGCCAGCGTGGTGGCGGAATCCGCCGAGTTGCGCAACGCCTTGCTGACGCCGGCCGTGGCGCCCAGCCGGAAGAGGGCCGTGGTGGAACGGATCGGCGCCGTGCTCGGCACATCCCGCATCGTCCGAAATCTTCTGTTCGTGCTGGTGGACCACCGCCGCATCGCCATGCTGCCCGACCTGGCGGCCGATTTCGAAACGGTGATGGACGAGCGGTTAGGCTTCGCGCGGGCGGAGATTGCGGCTGGGCTCGAGTTGACGGCGGCGCAGCAATCCGCCATCGCGGCGGAACTGGAGCGGATCACGGGAAAACGGATTCGCGCCCGTTTTGCGGTGGATTCGGCGCTGATCGGCGGGGTGATGGCGCGGATCGGGTCCACCGTGTATGACGGGTCGGTGCGCGCCCAGTTGGCCGCCATCGGACGCAGCCTGAGCGCCGAAGGGGAATCGTAAGGGAAGGTTTTATGGCTCATATTCGAGCGGACGAGATTACCAGTATTCTTCGCCAGGAGATCGAAAACTACGAGCGGGCGATCGACGTAGCCGAAGTAGGATCGGTGATTTCCGTGGGCGACGGCATTGCCCGCATTCATGGCCTGGAAAAGGTCATGGCCGGCGAGCTGGTCGAGTTTCCCCACGGCGTGGCGGGCATTGCCATGAACCTGGAGGAAGACCAGGTGGGCTCGGTGCTATTGGGCGATTACACCGAGATCAAGGAAGGCGACGAGGTCCGGCGCACCGGCCGGATCATGTCGGTGCCGGTGGGAGAAGCTCTGATCGGGCGGGTGGTGAATGCGCTGGGGCAGCCGATCGACGGTAAAGGGCCGATCCAGACCACGGCTTTCAGCCCCATCGAGCGCCTGGCGCCCGGCGTGGTGGACCGGCGCCCGGTAAAAGAGCCGATGCAGACCGGCATCAAGGCGGTGGACGCCATGATTCCGATCGGCCGCGGCCAGCGCGAGCTGATCATCGGCGACCGCCAGACCGGCAAGACCGCCCTGGCTCTCGACGCCATCATCAACCAGAAGGGCGGCGACATGATCTGCATCTACGTCGCCATCGGGCAGAAGCAATCCACCGTGGCCCAGGTGGTGAAGACGCTGGAAGACTTCGGCGCCATGGAATACAGCATCGTGGTGGCCGCATCGGCGTCGGAGCCGGCCCCGATGCAGTACATAGCGCCGTTTTCGGGCTGCGCCATGGGCGAGTATTTCCGCGACAACCGGCGCCACGCGCTGTGTGTTTACGACGATCTTTCCAAGCACGCCGCGTCCTACCGCGAGATCTCGCTGCTGCTGCGCCGGCCACCGGGCCGTGAAGCCTATCCCGGCGACGTATTCTATCTGCACAGCCGGTTGCTCGAACGCGCCGCCAAGCTGAACGACGAGCTGGGCGGCGGGTCGCTCACGGCTCTTCCCTTCATCGAAACCCAGGCGGGCGACGTGTCCGCCTACATCCCGACCAACGTGATCTCCATCACCGACGGCCAGATCTATCTGCAGTCCGACATGTTCAACTCCAACGTGCGGCCGGCCATCGACGTGGGCATCTCGGTAAGCCGCGTGGGAGGCAACGCGCAGACCAAGGCGATGAAGCAGATCGCCGGCAGCTTGCGGCTGGACCTGGCGCAATACCGCGCGCTGGCGGCGTTCGCGCAGTTCGGCAGCGACCTGGATAAAGTGTCGCTGCAGCAGTTGAACCGCGGCAAGCACCTGACCGAAATTCTCAAGCAGGGACAGTATCGCCCGCTGCCGCTCGAAAAGCAGGTGGTGATCATCTTCGCCGGCACGCAAGGCTACCTGGACGATCTGGCGGTGGAGCTGTGCCGCAAGTTCGAAGAGGATCTCTACCGTTTCGTCGACAGCGCGCACGGCGAGGTGTGGGAAGAGATCCGCACCAAGAAGGCGCTGGACGATGCGCTGCGCGCCAAGCTGAAACAGGTGGTGGAAGAATTCAAGGCGCGGTTTGTGGCGGAGCAGGCGAAGTAGGGGAACATGCCCAGCCTGATCGATATCCGTCGGCGGATCCGCTCGGTCAAAAACACGCAGCAGATCACCAAGGCCATGAAGATGGTCTCGGCATCCAAACTGCGCCGCGCGCAGGATCGGGTGATTGGCGGCCGGCCGTACGCGGCATTGCTGGAACGGATGCTGGCCAATATAGCGGCGGCCGCGTCGGACGACGAACGGACGGCCGAGAATCCGCTGCTGGCGGTGCGCGAGGAAAAGCGCATCCTGCTGGTGCTGGTGACCTCGGACAAAGGACTGGCCGGCGCCTTCAACAGCAACCTCATCAAAGGGGTGCAGCAGTTCCTGGGGCAGCATTCCGGCGCCGAGGCGATTCTCGAGACGATCGGCCGCAAGGGGCGCGACTTCTTCCGCAAGCGCGGCGCGCGCATTTCCGGCGAGTACACCAATCTGTCGGCCAAAGCGCAATACGCCGATACGGCGGCCATCGCGCGCAAGGCCATGGAGATGTTTCGCCGGGAGGAGATCGACGCCGTCTACTTGATCTTCAACGAATTCAAGAGCGTGGCGTCGCAGAAGCTGACGGTGAAGCGGGTGCTGCCGGTGGCCCTGCCGGAGCGGCCGGCGTCGAAGGATGGGCAAGCCCCGGCGGATCGCGAAACTCCGACGGATTATATTTACGAGCAGCCGCCGGCCGAAATTCTGGCCGCCCTGCTGCCGAGGTACGTGGAAGTGGAATTCTACCGGGCGCTCGCCGAATCCACGGCGTCCGAGCACGCCGCGCGCATGATGGCCATGGAAACGGCCACCTCCAACGCCTCGGACATGATCGACAGATTGACTTTGTACATGAATCGCGTGCGTCAGGCCAGCATCACCAAGGAAATTATCGAAGTGGTGAGCGGCGCCGCCGCGGCGGAGTAGGAACGCTATGGCAACCAGTGACGAAACTGTAATCGGCAAAGTGGTGCAGGTGCAAGGCCCGGCCGTGGACGTCGAATTTCCCGAGGGGCGCATCCCCCTTCTATACACCGCCATTCGCATTGTGAGCGAAGGCTTCGACGTGCCGCAGCCGATCGATATCATCTGCGAAGCCGAGCAGCATATCGGCGAGGGGCGGGTGCGCACCATCGCGCTGCAGCCCACTGAAGGCCTGGTGCGCGGCATGAAAGCCATCAGCCTGGGCCGTCCGGTTCAAGTGCCGGTGGGCAAGGAAACCCTGGGCCGCGTGCTCAACGTGATCGGCGAGCCGGTGGATAAGATGGGGCCGGTGAACGCCCATGAATTTTATCCCATTCACCGCCCGGCGCCGTCGTTCGAGGACCAAGCCACCGAATTGCAGATGTTCGAGACGGGCATCAAGGTCATCGATCTGATCGAGCCCTATTTGCGCGGCGGCAAGATCGGGTTATTCGGCGGCGCGGGCGTGGGCAAGACTGTCATCATTCAGGAGCTCATCAACAACCTGGCGATGAAGCACGGCGGCGTGTCGGTATTTGCCGGGGTGGGAGAGCGAACCCGCGAAGGCAACGATCTGTGGCTGGAATTCCAGGAATCGGGCGTGATCGACATCCACGACTACCACAAATCGAAGTGCGCTCTGATCTACGGCCAGATGACCGAGCCGCCCGGAGCGCGCCTGCGGGTGGGCCTGACCGGCCTTACCGTGGCGGAGTACTTCCGCGACGAAGAACACCAGGACGTGCTGCTGTTCATCGACAATATTTTCCGCTTTACCCAGGCCGGTTCGGAAGTGTCGGCGCTGCTCGGCCGCATGCCCTCGGCGGTGGGCTACCAGCCTAACCTGGCAACCGAAATGGGCGAATTGCAGGAGCGCATCACTTCCACCAAGAACGGCTCCATCACCTCGGTGCAGGCCATCTACGTGCCGGCCGACGATTATACCGACCCGGCGCCGGCGACGGCTTTCGCCCACCTGGACGCTACCACCAACCTTTCGCGCGATATCGCCGCCATCGGCATTTATCCCGCCGTCGATCCGCTGGCCTCCACCTCGCGCATTCTGGACCCGCGCATCATCGGCGACGACCACTACCGCACCGCCCAGGCCGTGAAGGGCATTTTGCAGCGCTACAAGGATCTGCAGGACATCATCGCCATTCTGGGCATCGACGAGCTTTCCGATGAAGACAAGCTGATCGTGGCGCGCGCCCGCAAGATCCAGCGCTTTCTTTCGCAACCGTTCCACGTGGCCGAACAGTTCACCGGCTTCAAGGGCAAGTACGTGAAACTGGCCGACAGCATCAAGGGCTTCCAGGAAATCGTGGACGGCAAGCACGACGAAATCCCCGAGCAAGCCTTCTACATGGTGGGCGCCATCGAAGAAGTGCTGGAGAAGGCCGAGGCCCTCAAGCAGGCCTCCTAGGCGGGTGGATCGATGCCTGAGAACGATACCACGATCGAACTGGCGGTCGCCACGCCGGAGCGCGAATTGGTTCACGAGCCGGTGTCGGAAATCCAGATTCCGGCCCTGGAGGGCTACATGGGCGTGTTGCCCGGGCACGCTCCGCTGGTCAGCATTCTGGGCACCGGCGCGCTGAGCTACACCGCCGGTGGCAAGAAGACCTACCTGGCGATTCAGGGCGGCTTCGTCGAGGTGTTGCCCGGCCGCGTCCGCGTGCTGGCCGATATAGCGGAGCCCGGCGCGGGCATCGATCTCGGCAAAGCGCGCGCGCAACTTGCCGAGGCCCAGGCGCGACTCGCGACCGCCGAACCGGAAGCCGGCCTGGCAGCCGTGGCGCTGGCCGAAGCCCGGATTGCAGCGGCCTCGGGCGGCTAGTGGGACGGGCCTCCTGGCCTGTCTTAAGGGTGCTTGACCGATCTGGCGGTCTCGCGCTTAGGCGCCGGCAACCGCTCCCTGACGGTCGCGGCTCGGTTACGCGCGTCGAGTGCGGTTCCGCCATCCTCCAATCTCCGCGAAATTAACCGAGCCGCGACCGTTAGGGAGCGGTTGCCGGCAATTGCCCAGCATCTCAAAAAATGGATTTACCCACCCGCCACACCCCCAGAAACCATGCTCTGCCCCACGCGCTGTTATACTGAGCTGTTCATGCTCAGGGTGCGTTTCGCGCCGTCTCCTACAGGGTTTCTGCATATCGGGAGCGCGCGCACTTTCATCTTCAATTGGCTCTATGCCCGCCGTCATGGCGGCGCCATGATTCTGCGCATCGACGACACCGACGCCGAACGCAATACCGCCCAGTCGCTCGAATCGATTTTCGAGGGGCTCCAGTGGCTCGGCCTCGGTTGGGACGAACTGTACCATCAGTCCGAACGCCTCGCGCTGCACCGCGCCATGGCCGGCGCCATCTTTCAAGAAGGACTGGCGTATCGCGATTTCACCCCGGCGCAAGGCGGCGATAGCGAAAAATCCGGCGCCCAAGGAACTTGGCTCTTCAACGCCGATATGCGCGAGATGTCGCGCCAGGAAAGCGACCGCCGTGCCGCCGCCGGTGAGCCCTTCGCGCTACGCTACCGCGTGCCGCGCGATCCCGAGCGCGAGATCCGCTTCCACGATCTGGTCTTCGGGCTGCAGGCCAAATCCACTGCCGATATCGAAGATTTCGCCTTGCTGCGCTCCGACGGCATGCCGACCTACCATCTCGCCTCCTGCGCCGACGATGCCGGCTTGCGCATCAGCCACATCGTGCGCGGCCAGGACCACGTCACCAATACCTTCAAGCACGTCCTGATTTTCGAAGCCGCCGGGGCCGAGCTTCCCGCATTCGCCCACCTGCCGCTGCTGGTGGCTCCCGACGGCACCAAGCTCTCGAAGCGCCGCCACGGGCCCGTGGTCAGCGTCACCACCTATCGCGATGCCGGCTTCCTGCCTCACGCGTTCGTCAATTTCCTATGCCTGGTCGGCTGGTCGCCCAAGAACGACCGGGAACAACTCACCCGCCAGGAATTGATCGATCTGTTCTCGTTCGAAGGCGTCCATCGCAGCAACGCCGTGGTGAATTTCACCGACGCCGATCCCTTCGATCCCAAAGCGGTCTGGCTCAACGCCGAAAATATTCGCGCTCTCGATCCGGCCGAGCTGACCGACCTGCTTCTACCCATCGTGCGCAACGCCGGTTACCACGTCGAGCGCGAATACATGGCGCGCGTCACCCCGCTGGTGCGCGAGCGCATCCGCCTGCTGAACGACGTGCTTACGGTCGGCGATTTCTTTTTCCGCGATGAGCTGGCGCCTTACGATGCCGCCGAGCTCGTGCCCAAGAAAGGCGACCTGGCGCTGGCCGCGCGCGTCCTGGAAAAGGCCGCCGAAACGCTGTCTGCCACTGAGTTTTCGCACGACGCGCTGGAAGCGTCCTTGCGCGATGCCGCCCAGAGCCTGGGTATCAAGGCGGGCCAGATGTTCGAGCCCATTCGCGTCGCCGTCTGCGGCCGCAAGACCGCTCCGCCGCTGTTTTCCACTCTGGAAGTTCTGGGGCAACCGGTCAGCCTGCGCCGCATCCGGCAAGCCATCGATAAGTTGCAAGCGAAAGTTTGAGATGCCTATGACGCCGTCCAATCCCCCAAGCGGTCCTTCGAATTTCATCCGCGAGATCATGCGCGAAGATTTGAAGACCGACAAATTCGGAGGCCGGGTCCACACCCGGTTTCCGCCCGAGCCGAACGGGTATCTGCATATCGGCCACGCCAAGTCGATCTGTCTGAATTTCGGCCTGGCGGCGGAGTTCGGCGGCAAAACCAATCTCCGCTTCGACGATACCAACCCCGAAAAGGAAGAAGTCGAATACGTCGAATCCATCAAGGAAATGGTGCACTGGCTGGGGTTCGACTGGGAAGACCGCTGCTTCTACGCCTCCGACTACTTCCAGCAATTGTACGAGTGGGCCGTCCAGCTCATCCGCACCGGCAAGGCGTATGTCTGCGATTTGAACGCCGACCAGGTGCGCCATTATCGCGGCACGCTTACCGAGCCGGGCAAGGAGAGCCCCTACCGCAACCGTAGCGTGGAAGAAAACCTGGATTTGTTCGAGCGCATGAAGGCGGGCGAATTTCCCGATGGACTCCGCACCCTGCGCGCCAAGATCGATATGGCGTCGCCCAACCTGAATCTGCGCGACCCCATCATGTACCGCATTCTCCACGCCGAACATCACCGCACCGGTGACAAGTGGTGCATCTATCCCACCTACGACTACGCCCACGGCCAATCGGATTCGATCGAGCGCATCACGCATTCCATCTGCACGCTGGAATTCGAAGACCATCGCCCGCTCTACGACTGGTTCTGCGACGCCATCGGCATCTATCATCCGCAACAGATCGAATTCGACCGCCTCAACCTGACCTACACCATGATGAGCAAGCGCCGGCTGCTGCAGCTTGTGCGCGACGGCCATGTGAGCGGATGGGACGATCCCCGCATGCCGACCCTGGCCGGCATCCGCCGCCGCGGCTATACGCCGGAAGCCATCCGCAATTTCTGCGGCTCCATCGGCGTTTCGAAAACCAACGGCACGCTGGAATTCGGTCTGCTGGAACACCACGTGCGCGAGGACCTCAACAAACGCGCCGCGCGCGTGATGGCCGTCCTGCGGCCGCTGCGCCTGGTGATCGACAACTATCCCGATGGCCAGACCGAGCAGATGGAAGCGGTGAACAATCCCGAGGATGCCTCCGCCGGAACCCGCCAGGCGCCATTTTCCAAAGTGCTCTACATTGAGCAGGAAGACTTCCGCGAAGATCCGCCCAAGCAGTACTTCCGCCTTGCGCCCGGCCGCGAAGTGCGGTTGCGCTACGCCTATTTCGTCACCTGCCGCGGCGTGGTAAAAGACGATGCCGGCCGCGTGACCGAGATCCACTGCACCTACGACCCCGCCACCCGCGGCGGCAACGCGCCCAATGGCCGCAAGGTGAAATCCACGATTCATTGGGTCTCCGCGGCGCATGCCGTGGACGCCGAAGTGCGCTTGTACGACAACCTTTTCACCAAGGAAGATCCCAACGACGCGCCCGAGGGCCAGGATTTCACCGTCAACCTCAATCCGAATTCGCTCGAAGTCGTCACCGACGCGAAGCTCGAGCCTTCGCTAGCCGCCGTCGAGCCGATGCAGTTCTTCCAGTTCGAACGGCTGGGCTATTTCTGCGTGGATCTCGATTCCACGCCCGGCAAGCTGGTCTTCAATCGCACCGCGGCGCTGCGCGACACCTGGGCCAAAATCGAAAAACGGGGAAAGAGCGGCAAGTGATCATTCTCGGCATCGGAGGCATTCAAAGCGATTCCGCCGCCGCCGTCCTGCGGGATGGCGAGTTGGTGGCCGCGGTCGAAGAATCGAAGCTCGTCCGCCGCGGCAAGAACTGGGACCCTCACGGCAGGCTGCCCGAAAAATCGATTTCGACTTGTCTCGATCTGGCCTGCGCCAAACCCGCCCAGGTGGATGCCGTGGCCGTGGCGCGGCCTTTGCCAGGTGCAGACTTCTACCTAAAGCTGCGCTCTCTGTTTCCTGCGAGCCGCATCGTCGTAGTGGACCACCACCAGGCCCACGCCGCTTCCGCTTATTACCCGTCGCCCTTCGACCAAGCCGTCGTGCTCACGCTCGACCGCGGCGGCAGCTTTTGTTGCGGCTCGCGCTGGCAGGCCTACGGTTCGCGCATGACCCTCGAACACGAACAGTACGCGCCCGATTCGCTCTGCGAACTCTATGGCCGCGTGACCGAGCTGCTGGGTTTTGCGGCCAACGAAGATGAGCACAAGGTGCAGTGGCTTTCCACCGCCGGCGACGATCGCTACAAAGAGCTGTTCCTCGAAATTCTCAATGTCAGCGAGAGCGGGCCGCGCATCGACCGTAGCTTTTTCGGCACGGAGCGGCTGGACCGCGGCGGTTTCAGTCCGCGCTTCTACCAGTGCCTGGGAATCGATCCCGGCGCCGCCATTTCGGAGACTTTGCGGGCGCACATCGCCGCCGGCATTCAACGGGCCGTGGAGGACGCGGCCGTCCGCATGGCCGGCACGGGACGCAACTTGTGCTTCGCCGGCGGCCTGGCGCTGAACGCGCTGGCGGTGCGGGCGCTCGAGACCTCGGCCCATTTCGAAAACGTCTTCGTGCAGCCGGATGGCGGCAATTCGGGCACGGCCATGGGCGCGGTGCTGGAAACCTGGCACGGCGCCTATCGCCAGGAAAAGCGGGTCGCGCTCGAAACCCTTTGCCTGGGCCCCTCCTTCGCCGCCGAAGAGATCAAGAACGCCATCGAAAACTGCAAGCTGCGCTATTGCTACCTGCTGACCATCGACGAAGTGGTCGCGACCGCGGTGGCGCAGTTGAACGATCACAAAATCCTGGCCTGGATGCAGGGGCGCATGGAGCTGGGCTCGCGCGCCCTGGGAAATCGCAGTATTCTGGCGTCGCCCCTCGATCCGTATTCCACCGAGAATCTGAACACATACATCAAGCACCGCGAACCGTTCCGCAAGTTTGCCGCCTCGGTGCCTGCCGAGTTGGCGTCGCAGTATTTCGAAGTTGGCCCCAACGCCCGGTGGCTCGCCACGGTCGGACGGGTCCGCCCGGAATGGAAGCAAAAGTTCGCCGCCGCGCTGCTGGGCGAAGATCTGGTGCGCGTCCATACCGTGGATCGCGACGCCAACCCGCTCTACTGGCGGCTGCTCCACGCCGCCGGCGAATCCACCGGGCTGCCGGTGGTCTACAACACTTCCTTCAACCTGTTCGGCGAACCGCTGGTTTGCACGCCGCGCGACGCCGTGCGCAGCTTCTATTCGTCCGGCATCGACTCCATGCTGGTTGGCAATTTCTTTTTGCAAAAATAAACATACATGCCCGAATCACCGATTACTCCCCGCAACCGGGATTTTGCCCAGTGGTATCAGGACGTCGTCCTCGAAGGCGACATGGCCGAACCCGCCGAAATCGTCAAAGGCTGCATGGTCATCAAGCCCAACGGCTATGCCGTGTGGGAAGGCCTGCAGCGCGAGCTGGACACCCGCTTCAAGGCCACCGGCCATCAGAACGCCTATTTCCCGCTGCTCATCCCGCAGAGTTTTCTGCGCAAGGAAGCCGAGCACGTGGAAGGTTTCGCGCCCGAGCTGGCGGTGGTGACAATTGCCGGCGGCAAGGAGCTGGAAGAGCCCTACGTCATCCGGCCAACGTCGGAAACCATCATCGGCCATTTCTTCGCCAAATGGATTCAGAGCTGGCGCGACTTGCCCATGCTCCTCAACCAGTGGGCCAACGTGGTGCGCTGGGAGCTGCGCACGCGCCTGTTTCTGCGCACCACCGAATTCCTCTGGCAGGAGGGCCATACCGCGCATGCCTCGCACCAGGAAGCGATGGAGGAAGTGCTGCGCATCCTCGACATCTACGCCGAGGTAGCCGAAGACGTGATGGCCATGCCGGTCGTCAAAGGCGCGAAGTCTCAGGCCGAAAAGTTTGCCGGGGCGCTGAAGAGCTACTCCATCGAAACCATGATGCAGAACGGCCTGGCGCTGCAGGCCGGCACCAGCCACGACTTGGGCCAGAATTTCGGCAAAGCCTTCGACGTCAAGTTTCAAAACAAGGAAGGCCAGCTCGACTACGTTTGGCAGACCAGTTGGGGCGTTTCCACGCGCTTGATCGGCGGTCTGATTATGACCCATTCCGACGACAAGGGCCTGGTGCTGCCGCCGCGGCTCGCGCCGGTGAAAACCGTGCTGGTGCCGATCTATCGCAAGGACGAAGAGAAGGGCGCGGTGCTCGAAGCGAGCCACAGAATCGCCAAGGACATCGGCGCCAAAGTGGACGATCGCGACGGCCAATCGCCGGGCGCCAAGTTCTTCCACTGGGAGCGGCTGGGCGTGCCGGTGGTATTGGAACTTGGCCCGCGCGATCTGGCGGCCGGTAAAGCCGTGGTGAAGCGCCGCGACACCGGCGCGAAAGAGCCGGTGGCGCAGGAGAATTTGGCCGGCACGGTTGCGGCTACGCTCGACGCCATGCAGAAGCGCCTCTTCGCCACTGCCCGCGAACGTCTGAAAGCTAATACCGTGACCGCCGATTCGATCGAAGAAGTCGAGAGCATATTAAAGGATGCCAGCGCCGAAAAAGGCGGCGGCAAGTTCGTGATGGCGCACCTGGCCGACGATCCGGCTTGCGACGCGCGCATCAAGGAATTCAAAGCCAGCGTGCGCAACCACCCGCTGGTTGACGAGTTCGACGGGCCGGGCAAATGCATTGTGACCGGAGTGCCGGTGGAGTGGCGCGCGGTCATCGCCAAGGCGTATTAGGATCACAACAAAGTGGCGCAGGCACTCGTGCCTGCCGTGTCGGGACTCATCCCGACACGCTCGACAGACCTGCGGCACAGGGGTCGAGAAGAGTCTCCGAGCTCCTGATGTCGTGGAACTCAGGTTGAGCCATATTCCGGGTCCGTGGTGGCGCACCCCTTAGCTTGCGCATGAACCGCGCGTGCGGCGACACTGACGGGCTGAAGCGTCCGCCCCACGGAGCGGCGTAGCCGCAACACCAGCGCCGGGATGAGTCCCGGCGTGGCAGACTGAGAGTCCGCTCCACGAAAAAGTCGTTTCGGGGGGGGGGGGGGGGGGGAATTTAATTAAAAAGGGGCAAAGTTTTTTTGGGTACCCGGGGGGAAGGCGGGGGGGAAACCGGGGGTTCGGGGTCTCGCCCCGGGGGGGGGGGGGGGGGGGGGGG
>Ga0187848_10000310_pt1 | contig 44926 bp, 40 predicted proteins | sample June2016WEW_4_40_FD_132424 | JGI IMG/M metagenome (GOLD analysis project Ga0187848, IMG submission 132424) | Peatland microbial communities from SPRUCE experiment site at the Marcell Experimental Forest, Minnesota, USA - June2016WEW_4_40 | ecosystem: Environmental > Terrestrial > Soil >... | reverse complement strand
GTAACCTTCCCGATGCAGGCAGCGGAGCGCCAAAAGTCCGGCGCGGATCCCCGCGCCAATGTCGGGTGTTTCGGGCGCCAGCATGAGTTGCTTCGCGATGCCGGCCGTGAGGCAGGAGGTGTAGCCCACCATCCGCCCCGGGTAGCCCTGCTCCCAGGCGCCTTCCACCACCTCGGGATCGAATAACAGCCGGCACGGCGCCTCGCGTCCGCCTTCTCGCGAATAGAGGAATGCCCCGGCCGCGTTGAACGAGATTACCACATGGGCACAGCGCGCGAGACCCGGGAGGTCGCGATTGTAGATGACCTCCCAGGCGAGGTCCTGGGCGGTTCGCTCCCAGGACAACTCGCGGCTGATCTGCACCTCCGTGAGGCGCAGATCGTTCACCGTCATGACAGCAATCAGTTTGTCGGCGTGGTGCGCGCAGAGGTGGTCCCACAAGTCGCCCTGTGCCACTGGGCGGCTCATCTTCACCAGCACCCAGGGGCGGCTGCGGGACTCAGTCAGACTGACGGGCCAAAGCTCGGGCTTGGAGCGGAACCCCAAGCCGGCATCGTCGAGCACCGCCAGGCTTGCGTCGGGGCTGTCATTCACCACCCGCGCCCAGTCGTTGGGGGTGTCCGAAGCGGAGCAGCGGTTCAAGCCCAGGAACTCCGACACCCGCCAGGCCGGCTTCTCCTTTTCGAAGCCTTTGGCGGTGGCGTACGGATAAGACAACCACGAGGCACAGGAGTGATGGAACCGCGGGTCTTCGGGCCCGATATGCGTATCTCCGGCGGCGCCGGTTCGCCGTGGGCTTGCGGGCCGGCGAATCTCATAGGCGGCGCGACCGCGGATCTGCGCCGCGACCCCTTCGATCAGATCGGCCAGCAAGGCGGCCCCACCGCGCTGCCACCCGATCCGCGAACAAACCTCCGGTTCCCAGGCAGGGCCTTGCGCCTCCGGTCCCCGGCTACGCGCCAGGTTCCAATCCAGCGTGATATCGCCGCTGACCACGACGGTTTTCGCTTCCACTCCCGCGCTCATCGTTGTGCCTCCGCCAGGCGGATTGAGATGGCCTCGTCTGGAACCAACAATTCTACATCCCGGCGGCCCCAATCGACGGGCACGCGAGCATTGACGGATCTGGCTGTCAGCACCGGAATAAAGCAGCAGCATTTTCACCGGTTTTGTTGCTGGCTAGAAGCGCCATCGGCGGGGACGCGGTATCCACGCCATAACAGTTTCTAAATTCTTGGCCGGACCCGCTTCAGTGCGACAACGCCGATACGGTCGAACGACACTGCCGGTATTGTGAGCAGGTCTTCCAGCCATCCAAGTTTCAGCCCAGGCAATCGGTCTGCGGCGCAGTGGAGTGTCAATCACGTGCACTGGGTGATGATGCCGGAGCGACGAGATGCACCTACGCGGGGCGGGCCGTTCGGAACGGCGGAGTTCGCGGACCGGATCAGTCCAAATTCGGCCGTACGTGGCGACGGCCGAAGCTCGCCGTGCTGACGTAGAATTCAGAAGAGGGTCAAGCCGATGCCCGCTATCGGCAAAGGTGTGGAGGAGATTCGCCTTTTGGACTCGACCGGCGCCTACCGCGTGATGTACGTGGCCAGGCGTGCGGAGGCCGTTTACGTTCTCCACGCATTCCGGAAGAAGACGCAGGCGACGCCCAAGAACGATCTTCAAATCGCGAAGAGACGATTTAGGCAACTGTTGGGAGGCAAGGTATGAGCGAACCGGAGAGCTACGCGAGCGTTTGGGACGCCATGGCGGACACGCTCGAACAGGCCGCGAATCTGCGAGCACGAGCCGAACCGATGCAGAAAATCGCAGCCCGCCTGAAACAAAACGCCTGGACACAGGCGGAAGCGGCAAGCCGCTGCGGTGTGACGCAGCCACGGATCAACGATCTGCTCCGCGGCCGGGTCTCGCGGTGTTCGCTCGACGCGTTGGTGAACATTGCGACGGCGCTGGGTTGCCGCGTACGCGTCGATCTTGAGGCAGCCTGAGCCGCGTTCGTCTCTGCGCCGGCCGGCGCCGGCGACTGCAAGTACAGGCCGGCACGGTTGTCCGCGGTCTATTCCCTTGGAAGCCTTTACAGATCCCATAGACTCATCTGATGCGGCCCAGGCTTGGGCTCTGCACGCCTGTCGTCGAACACCGTGCGGCCATTCAGCGCAGGCGAAATGGCGCGCTCGTGCTGAAGTACCGCGTCGAAATCCGCCGCAGGCTCAAGCTGATGCTCGACCACCTTCACAAACCAGTCGAGACGGCGGAAGCCTTCCATCTTGGCCCCGCCGTCCAGCTTCGCCTTGTCGAGCGAGCGCCGCAGCAATCCGATCGATTCATCGTAGGACTTCAGCGGCACCGGGAACGGATGCCCGTCCTTGCCGCCCAAGGCAAACAAAAAGCGCGCCGGATCCGAGAAGCGGACCGGCGTCCCGTGGACCACTTCCGCAACCATCGCGAGCGTCTGCAGCGTGCGCGGACCGAGGTTCTGGACCAGCAGCAAATCGGCGAAGCTCTTCAGGTCGCGCTCATAAGCGACCGCCAGCACCGCGCCGAGACGCTTTAGATCCACGTCCTCCGCGCGCACGTCATGATGCCGGGGCATGGCGAGATGGCGGACTTCCTGCAGCGTCACATCGGGATGTGCGTGTGCGATGGCAATCAGCGCCTCCTGCGCGGGCGCGGCGTGGGCATCCACCAGGTTCACGATCGTGCCCTGATGCGCGCCGGCGATGCCGGTGTGCGGATCAGCCACGAAGTCGCGGACATTGGCGGAATGCCAGTGGTAGCGTCGCGCAAGGCCGGATCGATCGTTGAGCCCCTGCTGCACGATGGACCATTCGCCATTAGCCGCGACGATGAACGAGTGCAGGTAAACCTGAAACCCGTCGGCGATACAGTTGTTGTCGATCTTGGCAGTGAGGCGGCTGGTACGGACCAGCGCGTCGCCATCGAGGCTCCGGGTCTCCGCGATGGCGCGCAGTTCGGCCGGCGTGTTGCGCGAATGCCGCCCGCGTCCGCCGCAGACGTACAGTCCGAGCTCTGACGCGCGCGGATTGAGCCCCCGCTTCAGCGCGCCAATCACCGACGTGGTGATGCCGGACGAGTGCCAGTCCATCCCCATGACCGACCCGAGAGCCTGAAACCAATAGGGATCGGAGAGCCGCGAAAGAAACGCCGAAGGACCGTAGTGGAGGAGGATACTCTCGACGATAGCCGTCCCAAGCTGCGTCATCCGATCGGCGAGCCAGGCAGGCACACGACCGCCGTGCAAAGGTAAGTCCGCAACTCCCGAACGCTTCACGGTTCTATTGTCTCCAGTCCGCGGCGTCGCCGGGGCCCGGGTGACCACGGCAGTCCCAGAATCGGGTGACGGGATGCCGAGTTCAGGGGACTAATCCGGTCAACTGTCGGGCACGCGCTCCGTGCATTCATCCGATGAACGAACGAATTCGGTCAGCTTTGGTCATGACGATGTGCATCCCGCGCCTGTACTCGATGAAAATGCCCGCAAGCAAGGCTGTTCGCTGAGCCGCGCAAAAAGGTCTGCGGCGATCTGCCGAGCGATCGACTGTTTTGCGTCTTAAGGCTCAGGTACGCGAAACGCCGCCCGCTCTGTGCAGACGCAATCCGGCCTGTTTTCTCGTTTGCAATAGGCTGCAGCCTATCGACAAAGCAATTTTTAGTAGGCTATGCTTTATTTCAGAGCGAGAATTTGAAAGGCTATAACCTATGAAAAAGGCCCGGCTGGCCTTGCAGTCGCGGACCCGTCTCGATGAGCGTCTTAAGGAGATGGGGCCGCTCAGTCCGTTCGCGCCTCCTGTGCGCGGGTGGATCAAAGCGATTCGCGAGGCTCTCGGCATGTCGTCGGCGCAACTTGCCAAGCGGCTCGGTGTGAAGCAGCCCTCGGTGGTCAATATGGAGCAGTCGGAAGCCAGGGGCAGCATCGAACTCGCAACGTTGCGGCGCGTGGCCGAGGCGCTCGATTGCACGCTTGTCTATGCGCTCGTACCGAACAAGCCGCTGGAGACCGTCGTCCGGGAGCGCGCGCGCGGTGTCGTGCGCAAGCGGCTCGCCGCGGTCGCGCATTCGATGCAGCTTGAGGATCAAACGGTCGGCGCAAGGGAGACCGAAGCGCAGATCGACGAGATGGTCCGGAACATCACTCCGAGCCGGCTGTGGGATGAACTGTGAGCGGCATTTTCGTGGAGCCCGACGATGCGGCGACGCCGCTCACGCCGGAGGAAATGCGCGACCTGATTCCGGCGCACATCGCTGACCGCCGGGACCTCAACGCCGCCGAGCAGGAGAATATCGCCCGAGCGCAGGAGTGGGCCATGAATGGCCGCCGGCGCGATCTGTTGAACGAGAGATTCATAAAGGATCTTCACAAGCGGATGCTTGGCGACGTATGGAAATGGGCGGGAAAGCTCCGCACGAGCCAGCGGAACATCGGCATCGATTACTGGCTGATCGCCCCGGAACTCCGTCAACTGCTCGACGATGCCAAAGCCTGGATCGGATACGGGGCCTATCCCGCCGACGAGATCGCAGTGCGGTTCCATCACCGCCTGGTGCTGATCCACCCTTTCCCCAATGGCAATGGCCGGCATGCGAGGCTCATGGCCGATCTGCTTGTGATTCAGCTCGGGCGGGAGCGCTTCACATGGGGCCGCGAAAGCCTGCGGGAGGCCATCAACATCGACATCGACATCAACATCATCATCGACGGCGACATGACCGTCATGATGACAACGGCATCAGCGCGGGCTTTGCCGGGGGCGCTGTGAGTCGCGTAACAAGCTCCGCACCCGAACCCATAGTGTTCCATGGGATTCCTCCCCATAACGCGCTTGCGTCTGGGGATGCGGCTTCCACATGAGCGTTTAGTCGCCTTTCGCTGAAGTACCCGCGACCGGATAGGTTGCCGGGAAAGCGGCTTGGCCCCACTAATTCCTCGCGCGCAGGTTGACGCCCTATTGGCGGAAGCCTCACGTTGGGATGCTGCCGGTTCACTTCTTCGCGCGCCGGGGCGGTCTCATTGGGAAGGCTGTCGTTTCTTGGCGGTCTGCACGCGGTGGGTGCTTTTCAGGCTTTTCTATTGCGGCGGCGGCTTCGCTGGTTTCTGGATTGCGGCATCGTCTCGCCATGGCAGACCACGAAAAACGATGGTCTGCCCCACGGGGGTGCTGACTTGGGCTCTGCTCGGGGTGGGTTTTCGCGGCGGGGAAGGTCGACCGGGGGGTCGACCGCAGACCTGGGGGTCCGCCCCACAAAACCACCCCTGGGTCAGTGAGATCTAAGCGGCGGGGGTCGCGCCGGCACTGAAGAAATCGGCCACGCGAACCAGCGCATCCGCATCACCGAAGGCGCCCGATTTGGTGACCGCGGTGCGCCCGTCCAGCAAGCCGCCGCGGAGCAAAGCGAACGGAATGCCGGTCGAGACTTCATCCACCAGCCGAATCGAATCCACGCCCATGGCGCGCGCGACCAGGGACGCCGTATCTCCTCCGGAAAGCAACAAGCCGGCGGCATGCTGCACGGCGGGGAAGAGCAGATCGCGCACATGCGCCGGTGAGGTGGCTTCGCGGGGCATGCGGAGGACCACATGCTTCGACTGACGGAGGCTGCCCACGACTTCGTCCGGCGAGGCGGCGCGCGCGTCCAGCCGCACCGCCGGGCGGCAGGAGAGCAGACCGGCTTCCTGCTCCAAGGTGGCGGGATGATCGGAGCCGATGCAAAAAATGGCCGGCCCGGCGGCGCGAGGGAGCGGCAGGCGCGCGGCCGGCCGCGGACGCAGTGACCGCGCCAAGGCCGCGGCCAGGCCACCCGAACCCGCAAACAAGGCTCTGCGGCGCCACCCCAGGCCGGCGCGGACGATGCTATCCAGATCCTGCTCGCACCCCGCGTCGATGGAAAGAAATCTCTTCCCCCAGACCAGCGCCGTCTCCACATCCCACGGTTTCACCTGGTGACATGCAGCCACGCCCTGAGCCCGAAAATAGGCGGCCAAATCGACCGGCGCAAAGGTCTCCTGGCCGGTTACGCACAGGTAGCCCGATTCGACCACGCGCCGCATCGCGGGGAAAGCCGGCGTCACCAGCACCGCGTCGCAAGCGAAAGCGGCTGCCACGGCCAGGATTTCCGCGCCCGCGTTCCCTCGCAGGGTGGAATCGATTTTCTTGAAAATTACCTGCGCCGGCGGGGCCCGGCTGGCAAGGTCCTGCATAAATCCCGCCAGGAGACCTGCGCGGAAATCGCGGGTGTCGGTGCTCAGGGCAAGCACTTCCGTAGCGGGGCCGAGTGCGGCGGGATCGAGGACGGCCTCGGCTTCGGCGCCGCGAGCGGCAAAAGCCACGGCCGCATCGCAGGCGCCGGTGAGGTCGTCGGCAATCAGCAAGCACTCCAAGCGCGTTGGCGTTGGAGCGTTCATCTTTGGCCGCGCCATCCTGCGAGGCTAGCACGGCCGCGGCAAATGGAATTCAGAGGCAACGGGACCCAGGCGCGAAATCTGCTACAACCTGTTACGACTTCCAATTCTTATTGACGCAATTCTCAGCCCAAGGGTAGCACGCTCCTCTCATTGTTTTGGCCGATCGGCGTACCGCGGCGGCGGCCGAGCGCCCGGCGTAGCGCTTTGCCAAGGAGTATGCTAGACTTTTTCTAGGAGTATCCTATGCCTACCTTGTATGTCGAAAACGTGCCGGACACGGTGTATACGGCCTTGCGAGACCGCGCCTCCGCCAACGGACACTCGATTTCGGCCGAGGTTCTGGCGCTGCTGAAGCGGAACGTGCCGACGCCCGAGGACCTTGCGCGCCGCAGAGCCCTGCTGGACCGCGCACTGCGGCTTCAGGCACGGCGGGCAGGAGCATCCGGGCCCTCCTCCGAAGATATGCAGCGGGAAGACCGGTTGAGGTGACCGCTTACATTTTGGATGCCAGCGTGGCGGCAAAGTGGTTCCTGCCCCGCGGCGGGGAAACGCATGCCGGCGAAGCCTTGCAACTGCTCCGGGATTATTCCGCCGGAAAGGTCGATCTTACCGTTCCCGATCTCTTTTGGCCGGAGTTCGGCAATATCCTTTGGAAGGCGGTCCGGGTAGGAAGGATTTCGCGGCGCACGGCGGAGGAAGCAATTCTGGCGCTGGAGCGCGAAGAGCTCGCCACAGAGGCCACGGCCGAACTGCTGAAGGATGCCTTTGCGATTGCGGCGAGGTTCGATCGTGCGGTATATGACGCCGTGTACGTGGCGCTGGCGGTTGCCGCCGACGCCCCGCTACTGACGGCGGATGAGCGTCTGGCGAACGCGCTGGCAGCGCGGTTTCCGGTCCGGTGGCTGGGTACCTATAGCGGGGCCGGGTAGCGCGGCCAAGGGGATTCGGGGCATCCCAAATAAAGATAAGCCGGCACTGAGTACGGATTTTGCACTAAGAATCAATAGCGTACAGGCGAAAAATTGTCACCGCCCAGGCAGATTGCGCTTTCGTTCGAGAGCTTGGTGCAGGACGGTCTTGATATACGTCTGGTAGGGCAGTCCCACCCTTGCGGCGAGGGCTTGGGCGGCTTCTACATCCTTCATCGCGAGCCGGATCGTGACGGATCGCGTGGCGCCACGGCCGGGAAGCCCACGCAGAATGCGGCCTTCCTTGGCGGCCTTCCCGAATTGATACGCGATGAAGTCTGGGTTCCGGTCCCACCATTCCGCTTCTTCGGCTTCCGACTTGAACTTCGGCACCTTGGCCGTCTTACCAGCCTTGGTCTTGACGCTCATGATTTCACCTTTCCCTGAAGTAGATCGCTTCCAGCCGCTTGGTCATCGGGTAGGCGGAAACCACCCGGATCTTCTCTGCCCGCTCCGTGTAGATCACCGCAAGCAAGCGACCGGCGTTTGTCTGCCCTAGAACCAGGACGCGTTCCTCGCCGCCGCGCTTCTGGAAATGGGGCGACGACCGGATCATTCTGAAGCACCTGCTCGGTCTCCACCGTCCGGACTTCGTGGAGCGCGATGTGCCTCGTGTTTTCCGCGTCCCAATCGAACTCCATATCGTACCTACAGTGTACGTACAAATCGGGCCTGACGTCAAGGCCTCGCGTAAGCCGATCCGAACGGGGCAGGCGGCGGATGGCGATTCGCCGCAGGGGTTACTGTTTGAATGTCCCGGCTTTCTGTTTTCTGTGGATCGGGCAAGGCGTCAGGCCTTCTTCCATTCGCTCATTCGGATCGACGCTTGTCGCAGAATCTCTCGTACAAGCGGCCCATCAATAGTGTCGCTCCCATGAGGATTCGGGATGCGCACTTTCAGGCTGCCCTTCTCCATGAACTGGTGCCGCCCTCCGGACACTGGCCCCGAAAAGCCAAGGGTACGAAACTTGCGGATCAATTCCCGGCGGGAGAGCTCCAGCGATTCGCAACAAAAACTAGGCGGCTTTGGACGGCAAAGTCACGCGACCCATGCGAGGAATTGGGTCGTGATCTCGGATCTTGAGCACCAGCCACTCCTCGAGTACCTCCTGGAGGACCTCGCGGCAACCGTCTTGTGTGGTTTCGTTCGCCCACACACCCGCCAACCCGGGAATCTGTCCAAAGCAGGCGCCGTTTTCCAGGGTTTTGTACCGCGCTCTCTTCATCGCTTCCGAGATATAGCGCGTCAGCATCGACTCAATCATACCAAAGGGCAGGAGCGCTGAAACGCCTACTGCAACTGCACCAGCCCCTGCGCTTGCGCGTCGGCGGCAGCGGTCGGCATCAGGTCCTGCTTGCCGCGCCAGCCGTCGATGTACGAGATCTGATGGACGCAGGCAACGGTGCAGCGGGGGGCGCACGACTTCGCGGTGCGGTACTCGCGGCGAATGTCCTCCAGTGTATAGCCGGCCAGGGGCTTGGCGGGGTAGCCGCGCTGCTGCGAACAGTAGTGCACCAGGCCGTCTTCGCATATATAGAGATAGCGCGCCCCGGAGCGGCATCGCCAATTGTTTTCCTTGCCGTGGGCGATGTTGTCCTGGAAACCGTTGATCTGGGCGTAGCTGGCCTTCTCCATCGAGCGCATGGCCATGTACACTTCGCGGTCCGCGTCGGCCAGCGGCTGCAACTGACCATCGCCGTCGTGGATAATGCCGACCGTGGAACTGAATCCCAATTCCAGCGCGCGCTTGCCGACCACCAGCGCGTCGTGCGGATTATGGATGCCGCCGCCCACGACAGAGTTGATATTGACGTGAAACTCGGCGTGCGCGGCCAGCAATTGCAGCTTTCTGTCGAGCACCTTCAGGCTCTTCTTCGAGACTTCGTCGGGCATGACGTTGTCGATGGAGATTTGCAGGTGCTCCAGGCCGGCGCGGTTGAGCCGCGCGATGCGATCGGCGGTGAGCAGATACCCGTTGGTGATCAGCCCGGCGATCATGCCGCGGCGCCTGACGTGGGCGATGATTTCGTCCAACTCCGGATGCAGCAGCGGTTCGCCCCCGCTGATGGTAATGATGGCCGTGCCGAGATCCGCCAGGCGGTCCAGACGCCCCCGCATCACGTCCAGCGCAACCGGTTTCGAATGGTTGTCGTACTCGTTGCAATAGGCGCAGGACAAATTGCAGCGGCGCATGGGAATGACGTGCGCCAGGATGGGATGGTCCCGAGAGATCAGCCCGTTCGCGATCATCTGCAACTCGCGTGCGCGGCGATGGACGCGGTTCCACAGGCGGCGCAAACGTTGGGCACGGGATCTCATCGGAAATGCCTTCATTACAGCACAATCCGGGCGATTTTGAGAGCCGCGCGAAGCGAGAGGACGCTAGCCGGGGTTGAACGGCGCGGCGCCGGCGCCATTTGGGGAAAGCACCCCTCGAAAAAGCGCATAGTGTGGTGCTATTTGACACCCTGTGCAGTCAGGTGATACACGTACGGTTCTACAGGAGAGCAAATGGCTGACGAGCAGAAGCCTGCAGGCTCGCCCTCCCCTGTTCCACCGGGGGCAGGGGACGCGAATCCGAAGGCCGGAGCAGCCGCTGGCGTCCCTAAAACGGCACCTCCTAAGCCGGCCGCGGCTGCGGCGCCGCCCAAGCCGCCTGCCACCATGGCTGCCACCCCCTGGGATAGCGAGTTAGTCCGCGAGTTGCGGGATAGGTTTGGGGAGCAGATCGTCCAAACTTCCACTTACCTGGGGCAGGATTTTCTGGTGGTAAAGCCGGATGCGGCGATCCCTATTCTCGAATGCCTGAAACTGGAAGACGATTTCGATTATCTGGTGGACATTACGGCGGTGGATTGGCCGAAAAAACCGGAGCGCTTCGAGCTGGTCTACATCTTATATAGCTTTTCGCGCAATCAACGCGTGCGGCTGAAGACCTCGATTCCTGACGGCCATCGCCCGCCTACCGCCGTGGGCGTGCACCGCACCGCCAATTGGCTGGAGCGCGAAGTGTTCGATATGTTCGGCATCGAATTCGCCGGCCACCCCGATTTGCGCCGCATCCTGCTGCCCGAGGAGTGGCAAGGGTTCCCGCTTCGCAAGGATTACTCCATCCTGCAGCAGGACGAGCGTTGGGTGCAGGAGAATCTGGGGATTGAGAGCGGGCAGTAGACGGACAAGGAACCGATCATGGCGGAATCCACATTCCTAGACTCCACCGAACTGGTCCTCAACATGGGGCCGCAGCATCCCTCCACGCATGGCGTGTTGCGGGTGATCCTCAAGCTCGATGGGGAGAAGGTGCTGGGCACGGATTGCGTCATCGGATATCTGCACCGCGGGGTGGAGAAGATCGCCGAAAACCGCACCTACGCCATGTTCAACCCGTATGTGGACCGCATGGATTACGTGGCGGCGATTTCGAACGGGCTGGGTTACTGCCTGGCCGTAGAAAAGCTGCTCAACGTGGAGGCGCCGCCCCGCGCCCAGGCCGTGCGCGTGATCCTTACCGAGCTGAATCGCATTACGAGCCACTTGGTGTGGCTGGGAACGCATGCCCTCGATATTGGCGCCATCACTCCGGTTTTCTACTGCTTTCGCGAGCGGGAAGAAGCCCTCAAAATATTCGAAAACTATTGCGGCGCCCGGCTCACTACCCACGCGTTCCGCATCGGCGGCCTGCAATACGAAACCTACGACGGTTTTGAGCGGGAAGTGCTCGAATTTTGCGACATGTTCCTGCCCAAGGTGGATGAGTACGAGGAGTTGCTCACCAACAATCGCATCTGGGGCGGACGGCTGAAGGACGTGGGCGTGCTGACGGCCGACGAGTGCAAGGAATACGGCGTAACCGGCCCGGTGCTGCGCGCCGCCGGCGTGAAATGGGATTTGCGCAAAGCGCAACCTTATTCCGGCTACGATCAATACGAATTTGAAATTCCCACCTGCGAAAACGGCGATACCTACGACCGGTACGTCGTGCGCATGCAGGAAATGCGGCAAGCGGTGCGCATCATGCGCCAGGCGGTGGAGAAATTAGCGCCAGGGCCCATTATGGCCAAGGTGCCCAAGGTCATCAAGCCGCCGGTCGGCGAGGTTTACATTTCCATCGAAGCGCCCAAGGGTGAATTGGGATATTACGTGGTGAGCGACGGCAGCCTACAGCCTTACCGGGTGCGGGTGCGGCCACCGTCGTTTGTGAATTTGCAGGCCCTCGACCGTATGGTGGCGGGCGGGCTGGTGGCCGACGTCGTGGCCGTGATCGGCACGCTCGATATCGTACTGGGCGAGGTGGATCGCTAGGAGCTTATGGCCAACCTATTTAAGAAGATTTTTCTGGCCGACCTCTTCCAGGGATTGTGGGTCACCTTCCGCTACCAGAATCCCAAGTACATCTACACCGAACAGTACCCGGCGGAGCGGCCCAAAGTGGGCGAGCGCTATCGTGGCGCCCCGCGCCTGAACATCAATCCCGATAACGACGAAACCCTGTGCATCTCGTGCAACCTTTGCGCCGTGGCCTGCCCCGAGAACCTGATCGTGGTCGGCTGGGAGCGCAATGAGCAAACCAAACGTAAGGATCTGACGACTTTTACTTACGACACCTCGCGCTGCATGTTTTGCGGCCTGTGCGAGGACGCCTGCCCGGTGGACGCGCTGGAATTGACGCAGGATTTCGAAATGGCCAGCTACACCCGCGACGGACAGATCTGGGACCGGGAGATGCTGGAGCAGGGGCCCGCGCCCAAGGTCTACCGATCATGATCGATACCGTTCTGTTTTACGCGTTTGCCCTGCTGGTGCTGGGCGGCGGCCTCGCCACCATCACCCTGCGCAACGCCGTGCACTGCGCCATTGCGCTGATCGTTTCGCTGCTCGGCGTAGCCGGCCTGTACCTGCTGCAGCAGGCCGAGTTTCTGTTCGCGGTCCAGATTGTGCTCTACGTGGGCGGCATCATGGTGCTGTTCCTGTTTGTCATCATGCTGGTGAATCTCGACCAAGCGGCGCGCCAGCGGCAGTTCAATCGCCAATGGCTGGTAGCGATAGCGGCGGTAGCGGCCGTGGGCGCCGAGGTCGGCTACTTCCTGTGGCGCGGCAAGTACGCCTTTCATATCGCCGAAAGGGCCGCCCCGGCAGCCGCCGCACTGGGCAATACCGAACAGATCGCCGACTCGCTTTTCTCCGAATATCTGCTGCCGTTTGAAATTGCTTCGCTGCTGCTGCTGGTAGCCGTGGTCGGATCGGTGATCATGGCCAAGAAAAGGATCTGAAGGTGCAACCGGTATCCACCATTCACTACCTGGTTCTGAGCGCGGCGCTGCTGCTGATCGGAACCGTGGGCGTGCTCACGCGCCGCAATATCGTGATCATTCTGATGTCGATCGAGCTGATTTTGAACGCCGTCAACATTAACCTGATCGCCTTCTCCCACGCCCTGCACCAGGTTCGCGGGCAGGTCTTCGCCATCTTCGTGATTACCGACGCGGTGGCGGAGGCGGCCGTGGGGCTGGGCATCCTGATCGCGTTGTTCCGCAACCGGGAAACGCTCCAAGCCGACGAAATCGATTTGTTGAAGTGGTGATGCGTTGAACTTTCTCGACCAGATCTGGCTCATCCCGCTGTTCCCGCTGGGCGGCGCGATGCTGATGCTGCTGCTAGGCAGGCTGCTCGATCCCCAACCGGCTTCGGACGTCGCGATCGCTCCCGGAGTCGAGCCAGAGGGACATCATGCCGGCCATTCCGATGCCTCCGGCCACGGCCATCACGTTCATTCGCCGCTGAAGTTCCTGGTGAGTTTGATCTGTCCCGGAACGGTGCTGCTGTCGTTCCTGCTATCGGCCGCCGCGGTGTGGCAGCTTTCGAGCTTGCCGCACAGAGTGCACGAAGTCATTCAGTTTACCTGGATCCCCGGCCTGCCCTTCCATATGGCCAACGGCCACCTGGCTCTCTTTCACGTGGATTGGGGGTTCCTGCTCGATCCTCTGTCGAGCGTCATGATTCTGGTGGTCACCGGCATCGGCTTCGTGATCCACGTGTATTCGATCGGTTACATGGCCCACGACAACGGCTATTACCGTTTTTTCGGGTATATGAATCTGTTCGTCTTCTTCATGTTGATGCTGGTGCTGGCCAATAACTACACGCTGCTGTTCGTGGGCTGGGAAGGCGTGGGGTTGTGCAGCTACCTGCTGATCGGCTTCTACTTTCACAAGAAGTCGGCCGCGGACGCGGGCAAGAAGGCGTTCGTGGTCAACCGCGTGGGCGATGCCGGTTTCATTCTGGGCATGCTGCTGATGTTTTCGGTGCTGGGCACGGTCCGCTTCACCGAAGTGAACGCGTTGCTGCGTAGCGGACATTTCATGCCCGAAACCGCCGCCTTCGGTGTGCTCAGCGTGATGGCGCTGGCGATGTTTTTCGGCGCCACCGGCAAGTCGGCTCAAATTCCCTTGTACATCTGGCTGCCGGACGCGATGGAAGGTCCCACCCCGGTTTCCGCGCTGATCCACGCGGCTACCATGGTCACGGCGGGCGTTTATATGGTCGCCCGTTCGTCGGCTTTGTATGAGCTGACGCCGCATACGTCGACGATCGTCGCGGTGGTGGGCGCCCTCACGGCGATTCTGGCGGCCACGATCGCGCTGGTGCAAAACGATATCAAACGCGTCCTGGCGTATTCCACCGTCAGCCAGCTCGGCTATATGTTTTTGGCGCTCGGAGTGGGCGCCTACTGGGTTGCGATCTTCCACCTGTTCACCCATGCGTTTTTCAAAGCCCTGCTCTTCCTCGGCTCCGGCTCTGTGATTCACGCCATGAGCGGCGAGCAGGATATGCGGCGCATGGGCGGTCTCAAAGACAAGATACCGGTCACTTGCCGGACCATGTGGGTGGGCTCGGTGGCGATCGCCGGCATCCCTGGCCTGGCCGGGTTCTTCTCCAAGGACGAGATCCTCTGGCAGGCATTCCGTTCCCCCAAGGGTTCGGTCGCGCTCTATGCAATCGGATTGGTTACTGCCGCGCTGACCGCGTTTTATATGTGGCGGCTGATGAACATGACGTTCTACGGCAAGTCGCGCGTGGCGCCGGAAACCGCCAAGCACATTCATGAATCGCCCCGGACCATGACCGTGCCGCTGGTTGTGCTGGCGATTGGCAGCGTAGCGGTGGGCTGGCTCGGCACGCCGAAACTTTGGACCGCTTTCGGCGATGCTTTCCGCGCCTTCCCGCGCTGGCTGGCGCCGATGTTCGAGCTGGCGGAGCTTGGCGACGTGGGCAATACGGAGGCAACGGAGTGGTCTCTGATGCTGCTATCCGTGGCGGTTGCCGCGGGCGGTATCGCGGTGGCCTACGTGTTTTATGTCAAAAGGCCGTGGATTCCGGAGAAGCTGTATGAGCGCTTCCGCGGCGCGCACAAGGTCCTCTACAACAAGTGGTACGTGGACGAGATTTACGATTTTCTGTTTGTCAACGGTCTGTGCAAAGGCGGTGGCCGGGCGATGGGCGCCTTCGACCGCGAAGTGGTAGACGGCGGCGTGAACGGCGCGGGCTGGCTCACCCGGTTCTTCGCCATCGTTTCCATGTGGTGGGACCGCTGGATCGTGGACGGCGCCGTGCGGTTCACCAGTTTCTTCGTAAGAATGCTTTCCTATCCCGCAACCATGATCGAGACCGGCCGGGTGCAGGCGTATGCCCTGTTCGTGGTGGCGGGAGTGTTGGCCTTCCTGGGTTACTACGTAGTGCGATAACAATATGGACCAGCACTTACTCACCATCGTATTAGCGACTCCCCTGGCGGGGCTGGTCGTATTGCTCTTTCTGCCGTCTGAGAGCAAGGCGCTGATTCGCACGTGGGCGAACATCGCCAGCCTGGCGGGTTTCCTCGTTTCCTTGCCGCTGGTGTGGAAGTTTCATGTAGGCGCGCCGGGATTTCAGTTCGTCGAGCGCGCCGATTGGATTCCGTCCCTGGGCGCGCACTATATGGTCGGCATCGACGGCATCAGCCTGCTGCTGGTGATGCTCACCACGTTGATGGGCTTTGTGGCCACGCTCTGTTCCTGGTCGGGCGTGAACGATCGGCTCAAGGAATACTACGCCATGTTCCTGCTGTTGCAGACGGGCATGATCGGCGTATTCGTTTCGCTCGATTTCTTCCTGTTCTACATTTTCTGGGAGCTGGTGCTGGTGCCGATGTACTTCATCATCGGCGTCTGGGGCGGTCCCAGAAAACTCTATGCCGCAATCAAGTTCTTTCTCTACACGCTGGCCGGCTCGGTGCTGATGCTGCTGGGCATCCTGACCCTCTACTTCCAGCACTTCTCGCAATTCGGCTTTTATACCTTCGAAATCTCCGAGCTGATGAAGCTGCACCTGACTCTGGGCCTTCAGCAATGGGTATTCTGGGCGTTCTTCCTGGGGTTCGCCATCAAGGTGCCCATGTTCCCCTTCCACACCTGGCTGCCGGATGCCCACGTGGAAGCGCCCACGGCCGGTTCGGTGATTCTGGCGGCGGTGCTGTTGAAAATGGGCACCTACGGGTTTCTGCGGTTTTCTCTTCCCCTGCTGCCGCAAGCTTCGGTGGACCAGACCATCGTCCAGGTTCTGGCCATCCTTTCCATCGTCGGCATTGTATATGGCGCGCTGGTCAGCCTGATGCAGCAGGATTGGAAGAAGCTGGTGGCGTATTCGTCGGTCAGCCACCTGGGTTTCTGCACCCTGGGAATTTTCTCGCTGAACCCGAACGGCATCGCCGGCAGCGTGCTGCAGCAGGTGAACCACGGCATTTCGACCGGTATGCTCTTCCTTGTGATCGGCGTGATTTACGAGCGCCGGCATACGCGCGAAATCGCCGAATACGGCGGCCTGGCGCACGTGATGCCGCGCTTCGCCAAGATCTTTGCCTTCGCGATGCTGAGTTCCGCCGGCTTGCCGCTGCTCAATGGATTCGTGGGCGAGTTCACGATTTTGCAGGGCGCGTTCGAGGCCAACCGAATTTGGGCGGCCTTCGCCGTGACCGGAGTCGTTCTGGGCGCGGCCTACCTGCTCTGGCTGTACCAGCGCACCATGCTGGGCCAGGTGACCAATGCGAAGAACCTGGGCCTGCGGGATCTGAACTTTCGCGAATGCGCGGTCTTTGCGCCCTTGATCGTGTGGGCTATCTGGATCGGCGTCTATCCGAAGCCGTATTTCGATGTGCTGCAGAAGCCGGTGGCGGAAATTGTGGAACGAGTGAGGCCGGGGTACTTCCAGCAAGTGGCACTGAGGGGTGGGACAGACGATCGTCGTTTGTCGTCTGTCGCGCGGCTGTCACTTGGGGCAGGCATGACAGACGACAAAAAACGATCATCTGTCCCACTTGTTCCATTTAGCCAGGCAAGCACCATCGGAGGCGCCCGATGAGCCCCTTCTACACCGCAACCGATCATTTCTCGATTCTTCCTGCCATCATGCTGGCGTTGTTTGGCTGCTCCATTCTGCTCTTCGACGCCTTCGATACTTTCTTCTTTGGCGGCGCGCGCGGAAGGCGCTGGCTGCTGCTGTTTGTGGCGATGGCCGAAATCGGGGCCGGTGTGGGTTTGTTGCGGCAGCATTTCTATCTCGCGGCCAGCGGCCCGGGTTCCGTCCTCGATGCATTCCAGGGCGCCATCCGGGTGAACGATTTCAGCATTTTCTTCAACTGGATCTTCCTGTTTGCCGCGCTGATCGTCGCCGTGGCGTCTTATCAATATCTGGAAATCTCGGGCGAGCACCACGGCGAATACTACGGGCTGATTCTGTTCGCTCAATGCGGCATGTACTTTCTGGCCACCGGCACGGACCTGATCACGCTATTCATCGGTTTGGAATTGATGGCGCTGAGCTTCTACGTCATGGTGGGCTTTTTGCGCGCCGAGCAGCGATCCAACGAGGCCGCCATCAAGTATCTCCTGCTGGGCGCGTTTTCCACCGGATTTCTGGCGTACGGCTTCTCGGTCCTCTACGGCATCGCGGGCTCGACCAAGCTGGCCGATATTGCCGCCGCCATCGGCGAGCGCTCGCCCTGGGACCCGGTGGTTTTTCTGGCCATGGCGACCACCGCGGTCGGCCTGCTGTTCAAGATTTCGGCAGTGCCGTTTCACATGTGGGCGCCGGATGCTTACGAAGGCGCGCCCACCACGGTGACGGCATATCTTTCGGTGGCATCCACAGCCGCGTCCATCGCGTTTCTGCTGCGCATTTTCATGGGCCCGCTGGCAAGCGCCCGCCAATCCTGGGAACCCTTGCTCGCCGTGGTAGCCGTGCTCAGTCTGACACTGGGCAATCTGGCCGCCATCAACCAGACCAACATCAAGCGCCTGCTGGCCTACAGTTCCATATCCCACGCCGGTTATATGCTGCTCGGCCTGGTGGCCGGGAACGATACCGGCATCAACGGCATCAAGGTCTATATTCTGGTTTACACGTTCATGAACCTGGGCGCGTTCATCGTGATCGTAGCGCTGCGCCGGCAGAATATTATCGGCGAAAACCTGGACGATTTCGCCGGCCTGATGCACAGGAGCCCCGGCTATGCCGTGCTGATGCTGGTGTTTCTGCTCTCGCTGGCCGGCATCCCTCCCACCGCCGGCTTTCTGGGCAAGTACTACATCTTCCTGGCGCTGATCGAAACCGGGCATTACGCGCTGGCGGTGATCGGCGTACTTTACGCGGCCGTGGCCATTTATTACTACTTCAAGATTGTGCGCAGTATGTTCATGCGCGATGAGGAGCAGGAAGCGCCGCTCGCCACCTCCACCGGCGTGCGCCTGGCGGTGACCGTGGCCGGTGTGCTGACGCTTGCCATCGGCATTTATCCCGAACCGTTCCTCCAGTTCGCGGGGGCGGCGCTGGTTCGATGACCATGCCCCGGTAAAAATATGCAAGCCATTCTGAACAACCCGCTCTTCATCCCGCTGGTGTTGACGGTGGTGATCATTGGCGTGTTTCCGCTGGTCGCCGGCTATCTCACCCTGGTGGAGCGCAAGGTGCTCGCCGATTTTCAGGTGCGCCTGGGCCCCATGCGGGTCGGCCCGCACGGCCTGCTGCAGCCCATTGCCGACGCGCTCAAGCTTTTCATCAAAGAAGACATCATCCCCACGGATGCGGACCGCGCGCTGTTCTGGTTCGCTCCCATGATTTCCACTTTGACTTCCCTGACCGGCTTTGCCGTGATACCGTTCACTGCCAAGCTGTACGTTGCGGACGTCAACGTCGGCCTGCTGGTGATCTCGGCTACGTCCTCGGTGGGGATCCTCGGCATCATTCTGGGCGGTTGGGCGTCCAACAGCCACTACTCGCTGCTGGGCGCGTTGCGCAGCGCAGCGCAGTTGGTCAGTTACGAAGTAGCGCTGGCCTTCGCGCTGCTCTCGGCCGTCATGGTATCGGGCACCTTGAGCATGCGGGGCATCGTGGAAGCGCAGCTCGCCCATGGCGTATGGAGCGTGTTTGCCAATTACGGTTTCATGATTGTGCCCTTCGCGGTCTACCTGATCGCCGCCACCGCGGAGACCAACCGCGCGCCTTTCGATCTTCCCGAAGCCGAATCGGAGCTGGTGGCCGGGTTCCACACCGAATACAGCGGCTTTCGCTGGGCACTTTATTTTTTGGCCGAATACTGCAATATTTTCGTGGTTTGTTCGGTGGCCGTGACGATATTTTGGGGCGGCTGGCTGCGCCCGTTCCCAAGCGTCCAATGGCTCGAAACGCCGCTGAATGTGATTTTCCCGCTGGTGTTCTTCGCCGGCTCCGGTCTGGCATGCTTCCGGCTGGTGGGCCGCCTGAGAGACACCAGCCACAAAATCGTCCTGGTGGTGGTGGCGCTGGGGCTGATCCTCACCGGCGCGCTGTTGGCTGTGCCCGTGGTGAACCAGCTTTTCGCCGGCCTATTCTGGTTCCTGCTGAAGGTCTCGGCAATCGTCTACGTGCTGATCTGGTTCCGCGGCACCTTCCCCCGGTTCCGCTACGACCAGCTCATGAACATCGGCTGGAAAATCGCAATTCCGGTAGGCATGGGCGCGGTGATGGTGAACGCGGTGCTGGGGATGGTGGGAAGGTAGCTCTCAGCGATGAGCTGTCAGCGTTCAGCCACACCAGAGCTGAAAGCTGAGTGCGCTGGGCAGCGCCCTAGTTTGGGCCCTGGCGCTGGTCCCGGTAACCGTTATACTCATCTGGTCCGCACGGCACAAACCTTTGTTGCGGGGCCTGGTACGCGTAGCACCACCGCGTCTCGTGAATCACCTCGTTAGCCCTCCCCCCTGTGAACGTGTCTTTATAAGTGACCTTCCCATAGACGATAAGAAAGTCGAATTGGCTCTTGCTCTCGTGTTCGATCATGAACTCCGGATTAAACCCTTCCAGATGTTCCCGATCAGTGAAGCTGTCTCCGCTGGCGAAGAATCTGCTATCCGGTAGGAGGCAAAGGGATTGATATCGCGGCGGTACCGGCAGATTCTCAGGACGGTCCACAAGCGCGTGCTCCGCGAAGATTTCGTAGAGTTGGGCTGGGGACCTCCCTCTGTTCGTTATTCTGATTCTGTAGAGGCCGGGATTTTCGCCAGATCGCTCTACCGCCGCTACAAACCATGGTCGCTCCGCATCGATTACTGCTTGGGCGTTGAGCATGGCCGCATTGGCCGCAATCTCTCCAGACTTCGACTGCCGCTCAATTTTCCTGAGCGTGCACAGGCCAATGATAATTCCCACGACTCCGGCGATAGCCAAGGCCAAATTCTCTACGAAGGCGATGTTTTCGAATATAGACGCCGGCACTTTCCACATGCAGAGAATGTATCATAGGGACTCTTGCGACCAAACGCTACGGGTGCGCGACATGAAAGTCGGAAGTCTGCGGATTGCAGAGGAACTCGCGGAGATCCGTGCGTAGCAGGTACGCAAGGGCGACTCCCCAGCCCGCAGGGCGGAAGACAGTAGCCCACGCCGCGAGGCGTGGGAATGGGGCGTGCGTGGGCGAGCCCCCGGAGGGGGCGGAAGATTGCGCCGCCGCGGTCTTTCGCCCCGTACCGGGGCTTCGTGAATTTCGCGGTTTCCCCACGGCTTACGCCGTGGGCTATTATCTTCCGCTCTTACGAGCTTCGGTTCTCAGTGTCCTGAATGCCACATTTTTGTCTCACACCCAAACGCTACCGACCGCCGGGAGCTTATCACCGACAGCCTGCTGCCAGCCGTGTACTAGAATAACCGTTCACATGCGGATCCTGACCGATCTTACTCCCGCCGCGCTTCACGGTAAACTGCATCGCCTGTTCGAACTCTCCGCCGCTAAGATCCATTCGCTCGATCAGACCTGGACGCCGGAACAAGGCTCGCCGGTCTTCACAGTTCATGGCCGCTACACTAGCCGCGGCTGGACCGAATGGACACAGGGCTTTCAATTCGGCGCGCCGATTCTGCAGTTCGACGCCACCGGCGAGCGCGAATTTCTGGAGGCGGGCCACGCGCGCACCGTACTATACATGGCGCCGCACCTTTCGCACACCGGCGTTCACGATCACGGCTTCAACAATCTAAGCACGTACGGCAATCTGCTGCGGCTGATGGCGGAAGGGCGCATCGAAGACAATCCCTGGGAGCGGCGTTTCTACGAACTTGCGCTCAAAGTCTCGGGCGCGGTGCAGGCGGCGCGCTGGTCGCGGACGGCCGATGGCGGCGGTTATATCTATTCCTTCAACGGCCCGCACTCGCTGTTTGTCGATACCATCCGATCGCTGCGCATTCTGGCCGTTGCGCACCGGCTGGGTCACGCGTTGATGGGCGAAAACGACCGCCGGATTTCGCTGCTCGATCGCCTGATGGATCACGCCCGCGCGACCGCCCGCTATTCGGTTTATTACGGCGAAGGCCGCGACGCCTACGACGTGCGCGGCCGAGTCGCGCATGAGGCGATTTTCAATATCAACGATGGCAATTACCGGTGCCCCAATTCGCAGCAAGGCTATTCGCCCTTCACCACCTGGACGCGCGGCCTGGCATGGGCCATGTGCGGCTTTGCCGAACAGCTCGAATTCTTCGCCACGCTCGATGGCGACTACGCCGAATTCGTGCCAGCGATGGAAAAAGCCGCCCGCGCCACCTGCGATTTCTACATCGACAATACCGCCGCCGATGGCATCCCCTACTGGGACACGGGCGCGCCCGGCCTGGTGCGACTTGGCGACTGGCGCGCTCGCCCCGCCGACCCCTTCAACCCGCACGAACCGGTGGATAGCTCGGCCGCCGCCATCGCCGCGCAGGGATTGTTGCGGCTCGGCCGCTACCTGGATGAATCGCGTTACACCGATGCCGGCCTCACGGTCACCTCAGCCCTATTCGACGAGCCGTACCTCAGCACCAGCCCGTCGCACCAGGGGCTGATCCTGCACTCGGTCTATCATCGCCCCAACGGTTGGGACGGCGGACCGGGAGAATCGTCCATGTGGGGCGACTATCATGCCCGCGAGCTGGCGTTGTATCTGCTGCGGCTGGCGGAGGAGAAACCCTATCTCAAGTTTTGGATTTAAGAATAAGGGCCAACAAATCATTAGCCACAGATGAACGCAGATAAACACAGACAAAAACCAAGAACTTGATTGGAGTTTTGTCTTATCCGTGTTTATCTGTGTTCATCCGTGGCTAATTTCTTTTTACACCACCCCCCGCGCAGCAAACTGGCCGCCGTAGGCGCCGCGCCGCCCATTAGCCTCGGCTTAGAGCTCTCCTGCTCGGGCTCCGGCGGCTCTTCACCCGGCGCCAGAAACAGATTCGCATCGATGCCATGTTGGCGCGTGTAGAAATCGTAATAGCGGCCCTCCGCCGCGTAGAGCGAGTGGTGCGTGCCGCGCTCGACGACGCGGCCGTCTTCCACCACCAGAATCTCATCGGCATGGCGAATGGTAGATAGCCGGTGCGCAATTACAAATGTCGTGCGGCCCTTCATCAAGTACGACAGGCCCGCTTGAATCGCCGCTTCGGATTCCGAATCGAGGCTGCTCGTGGCTTCGTCCAGAATCAGAATGCGCGGGTCGGCCAGAATCGCGCGGGCGATCGACACGCGCTGCCGCTGGCCGCCGGAAAGCTTCGCGCCGCGCTCGCCCACCACGGTATCGTAGCCTTTTTCGAATTTCTCGGCGAACTCATCCACGCGGGCGATGCGGCAAGCTTCGAGAATCTGCTCTTCGGTGGTAGCGGGCCGCGCAAAGGCTACGTTCTCGCGAATGGTGCCGTCGAATAAGAAAGTGTCCTGCAGCACGACGCCCAGTTGGGTCCGGTAGGTGTCCAGCCGCACGGTGGAGAGATCCACGCCATCCACCAAAATCTTGCCCTCCAGCGGTTCGTGGAATGCGGCAATCAGGCTGATGACGGTCGATTTTCCGGCGCCCGAGGGACCCACCAGCGCAGTCACCGTGCCTGGCTCCGAGGCGAAACTCACGTCCTGCAGCACCGGCTTGCCCGGGGAATACTCGAAGGTTACGTGTTCGAAAGCGACCTGGCCGCGCACCGGCCCTATCGCGTACGTGCGCTTGGGGTCGCGGTCTTCGGGCCGTTCGTGCAGCACTTCCTGGGTGCGGTCCAATCCGGCCAGCGCTTCGGTGATCTGGGTCCCGATGCCCACCACTTGGAACATGGGCGCCACCAAGAACGCCATGAAGGCGGTGAAGCTCATGAAGCCGCCCAGGGTGAGAGTGCCGGCCAGGATCTGGTGCGCGCCCACATACATTACCGTGGCGCCGACAATCCCCATGAGAAAGGTTGCCGACAGGCTCATCAGTGAAATAGCGGTGAGCGATTTCACTACATTGTCGAGCAAACGCTGAACGCCGCCGGAAAAAACCTGCGCCTCCTGAGCCTCCGCATGGTACCCCTTAACCACACGTACGCCGGCGAGCGATTCCGTCAACCGGCCGGAAACTTCGGCGGTGATTTTGCCGCGCTCGCGGAAAATGGGCCGGATAAAGCGAAACGCCCGGTTCAGAACCAGGGCGAAGACGCCGATGAACAGCAGCGCGGCGCTGGTCAACAGGACGCTGATGCGCAGCAAGAACACGAGGGAAAACAGCGCCGTCAGAATTCCGCCCACAAAATCGATCAGCCCCGTGCCGATCAGGTTGCGGACGCCTTCCACGTCGTTCATGATGCGCGAAACCAACAAGCCGCTCTTGTTGGCGTCGTAGTAGCTGACCGAAAGCCGGCCGATATGTTCCTGCACGCGGCGGCGCAGGTCGGCGATCAGGCGCTGCGCTTCCTTGGAGAGCAATTGCGTGAGCGTGAAGGATGTGATGCCCTGAATCAGGGTAGCGCCGAATACGGCCAGCACCAGCGGCTCCAGCAGGCGTGTCTGCCCCGCGCGAATCACGTTATCCACCAGGAATTTGGTGGACGCCGGCAGCACCAGCCCCGAAGACCGGTTGATCAGCATCAGCACGAAGCCGAGCGCGAGCTTGCCGCGCCGCGGCCGTACCAGGTCTTTGAGCAAAGGCCAGACGCTGCGCAGATGTTTGGCGGCCGAGACCTTGGGCTTATCCGCGTCTCCGCCACCCCTCCGCCCATGCATTCCTACTCCGTGAGGCGACATCGCTTTCAGCTTAGCGTGCTTCGGGGTGGAAGTGGCCTTGGGTGTTTTTGTTTATGCCCAACGGATTCGGCAGGCCTAGCCGAGGAATCCCACGCAGCGCCCCGCTTTGACAGAATAGCCCGAAACCGGAGATCCTCGAAGGATGCGACTCCAATTCTCGATAGCCGGACTGGTCGTGTGCTCCAGCACGTTGCTGTATGCCCAGGTACCGCCCGAATCGGGGCCGCAGCCGACGCGCGGTACGCAACTGCCGCTATCGGGACGCGGAGCGATCCAACAGGCCGCCAGCGCGGGTGCGGTTCCTTCGTCGCAGACCCCCCTGCCGCCAATCGCACTGTCGCTCGACGACGCGGTGCGCCGCGGCATGGCCGCCAACCTGAGCATGCTTGCCTCGAGCGCCTCCCTGCGGCAGGCCGAAGGCGTCGCTCATCAACAACGCAGCGAGCTGCTGCCCACGGTGACGGCGAGCCTCGCGGGCGACGATCAGCAGACCAACCTGGCGGCGCTGGGCTTCAGCGCCATCAAGCTGCCAAGCTTTGACGGCATCAGCTTCAACTTTCCTACCGTCATCGGCCCCTATCATTATTTCGACCTGCGGGCTGGGTTGTCGCAGGCACTCGTCGACGTTGCGCGGCGCCGCAACTGGCGCGCCAGCCAGGTATCCGAAAAAGCCGTCCAGCTTGGGGCCGGCGATGCCCGCGACCTGGTGGTGGCCGCCGTGACCACCGGCTATCTGGACGTGCTCGCCGCCGCCGCGCGCGCGGATGCGGCACGAGCCCAGGTGACGGCGGCCCAGGCGGTGCTGCAACAGGCCACCGACCGGCACACCTCCGGCCTCGCGGCACGCATCGACGTTACGCGTACGCAGGTAGAGCTGATTACCAACCAACAGCGCTTGACGGCCAATGAAAACGATCTGGCCAAGCGCAAGATCGCTCTGGCGCGGTTGATTGGCCTGGCCCCGGGCCAGCCCTTCACGCTTACCGACACCATGGTATTCGCGCCTCTGGCCGATCTTACCGTGGACCAGGCCATCCAACGCGCCCTGGCCGGCCGCTCCGATTTGAAAGCCGCCGAAGCCCAGGTACACGCGGCGGAGACCGCTCGCAGCGCGGTGGAAGCGGAACGATATCCGACGGCTTCCGTCAACGCCGATTACGGCGTGATCGGCACCGGGCCCGAGAATTCCCACGGCACATTTACGCTCACCGGGTCGGTGCGCATGCCGCTGTTTCAGGGCGGCCGGGTGGCGGCGGATCGCGAGCAAGCCGAGGCCGCGCTGAGCCAGCGCCGGGCGGAATACCAGGAGACAAAAAGCCGAATCGATGCTGAAGTGCGGTCGGCATTTCTCGATTTGGATTCGGCCGCAATCCAAGTCGCGGCCGCCCGTAGCAATCGCGATCTGGCCAATGAGACGCTGGTTCAGGCGCGCGACCGCTTTGCGGCCGGCGTGGCGGATACGGTAGAAGTGGTGCAGGCGCAGGAATCGGTAGCCGCGGCCGAACAGGATCTGGTCTCGGCTTTGTACGCACATAATCGCGCCAAAGCCGACCTGGCGCGCGCGCTCGGCGAGACCGATCGGAACATCAAACAATTCATGGGGAGACCGTAAGCATGGCGGTGGCGGAGACGGAAACCACAGTAAAGGCGAAGAGCAGGCGGACCCCGATAGTGGTAGCGCTGATTGTGGGGGTGATCTTGCTCGTAAGCGGCCTGATCTTTTGGCGCTATTCGCTGCAGTATGAGTCCACCGACGATGCCGCAGTGGATGGGCACCTGGTGAGCATCGAATCGCGTATCGCGGGCACCGTCATTGCGGTGAATTTCGAGGCCAACCAGGCAGTGACCCAAGGACAGGCGATGGCCGAAATCGATCCTAGCGATTACCAGGTGGCGCTGGAAGAAGCCAAGGCATCGCTGGCGCAGGCGGATGCCGATATCGAGGTGCAGCATCCCAACATTCCGATTACCGAAACCTCCAGCGCGACTAATATCGCCACCGGCGGGTCGCAGCTAGATAATGCGAGCGCGGCCGTGGCCGGAGCGGAGCGCGACCTGGCCGGGACCGAAGCCCGCCTGCGCGAAGCCGAGGCCAACAACAGCAAAGCCCAGGTGGACGTGGTGCGCTATCGGGCGCTGGCGGAGAAGGACGAGGTGCCGCGCGAGCAATTCGACTCGGTATTAGCGCAGGCCAGGGCGCTCCAGGCGCAGGTGGATTCCGAGCGGGCATCGGTCGAAGCCGCCCGCGAGACCGTGGCCCAGCGCCGCGCCCAGCGGGCCGAAGCCCAGAGCCGTCTCGACCAGGCCAACCGCCTTGCCCCGCGGCAGGTGGCGGCGAGCCGCGCCATGCTGGTATCCAAGCAGGCCGCCGCCGAGGTGGCGCGCGCGCACGTGGACCGCGCCCTGCTCGATTTGAGCTATACCAAGGTGATCGCGCCGGCCAGCGGCATCGTCAGCCGCCGGGACGTGGAAGTCGGAAACACCGTATCGGCGGGACAAGAGCTGTTCAGCCTGTCCCGCCTCGACGACCTTTGGGTCACCGCCAACTTCAAAGAAACCCAGTTACGCCGCATGCATCCCGGCCTGCGGGTGGAAATCAAGGCCGACGTCCTGGACGCCACGTTGATGGGCCACGTGGAAAGCATGCCCGCCGCTACCGGAGCCGTGCTCAGCCTGCTGCCGCCGGAGAACGCCACCGGTAACTACGTCAAGGTGGTGCAGCGGCTGCCGGTGCGCATTCGCTTCGAGCCCAATCAGAAGGGGCTGGAGCGATTGCGGCCGGGCATGTCGGTGGAACCCAAGGTTTGGTTGCAGTAGGCATGGATCAACAGGACTGGACACCCAAACACAACCCCTGGGCCGTGGCGCTGACGGTTACGCTGGCGACGTTCATGGAGGTGCTCGACACGTCCATTGCCAACGTCTCCCTGCCGCACATCGCGGGCAATCTTTCGGCCAGCGAGCAGGAAGCCACCTGGGTGCTCACCAGCTACCTGGTGTCGAACGCGATCGTGCTGCCGATGAGCGCGTGGTTGTCGCGCCTGATCGGCCGCAAGCGTTTCTACATGACCTGCGTAGCCCTGTTCACCTGCAGCAGCTTTCTATGCGGACTGGCGCCCAGCCTGACCGTGCTGGTGCTGTTCCGCATTCTGCAGGGCGCCGGCGGCGGCGGATTGCAGCCCAGCGAGCAGGCCATTCTGGCGGACACCTTTCCGCCGGCGCGGCGGGGCATGGCGTTCGCCGTCTATGGCATGGCGGTGGTGGTGGCGCCGGCCATCGGGCCCACCCTGGGCGGCTGGATTACCGACAATTTCAGTTGGCGATGGATTTTCTACATCAACGTCCCCATTGGTATCGTTTCGCTATTTCTCACCCATCGTTTGGTGGAAGACCCGCCCTACCTGACTGCCGAACGGGCGCGCGGCCGCGTGCGCATGGACTACATGGGGTTGGGCCTGCTGGTGTTGGCCGTCGGCTGCCTGCAACTGGTGCTCGATAAAGGCCAGGAGAACGACTGGTTCGGCAGCACCTGGATCGTGGTAACTCTGGCCGTCGCCGTCTACTCATTCGCGTTGTGGATTCTCTGGGAGTGGCGCCATCCCGAACCGATCGTCAATATCCGCCTGTTCCAGCACCGCAACTTCGCCACCGCCATGCTCTTCACCTTCGTGCTGGGAATCGTGCTGTTCGGCACTACCGTGGTGATTCCGCAGTTTCTACAGTTGCTGCTGGGATACCCGGCCCAGCTTTCGGGCGAAGCATTGGCGGGCGGCGGCATGATCATGCTGCTGATGATGCCCATCGCCGGTTTCTTGGTCTCCCGCATCGACCCGCGCTTCATGATGGCTTTCGGTTTTTGGAGTACCGCCGCCTCGCTCTACTTCATCGCCACGCACCTCAGCCTGCAGATGGATTTCCGCACGGCCTTTCTTCTCCGGACTTTTCAGGCAATGGGCCTCGCGTTCATTTTTTTGCCCTCCAATACACTTGCCTACGTGGGAATACCGCGCGAGCAGAACAACCAGGTTTCCGCCATGAACAGCTTTGTGCGCAATATCGGGGGCAGCATCGGCATCGCTCTGATTTCCACCGCCATTACCCGCCAGGCGCAGGTGTACCAGAACTATATGGTGGCTCGCGCCGTTTCGGGGAACCGCGCCTTCGATCAACTGACCGGTGCCCTGCGGCAGAGCATGCTGCACCGGAATCAGCCGCAGCCGCTCAAGGAAGCCTACGGCAGGGTGATGGGATTGATCCAGGGCCAGGCCACCACTCTGGCCTATATCGACGTCATTTCGATCATGGCGATTGCGGTATTCCTGCTGCCGCCGTTCATTCTGTTCATGCGAAGGCCGAAGGCCGCTGTTGCCCCACCGGCTACGCACTAACTCCCTGAATCAGCCGGTTGGCAAATCCACTCACTGCGACCGCAACTGCTATAGTACTATTGTCAATCTTAGTTTACGAAAACGGCCTAGGAGTCTCTAGGCCAATTTCGGTAAAAAGCCCGAAATCGACAGGTCAAACCGTGACAATTAGGTTTATACTGTGTCAACAGTTGATGAATTTGAATCGACGAGGGGAGGACACAGCATGGCGCAAATGACAAATCGAGCCCTGGCAATCTGTTTCGCGATAGTAGCATCGGCCTGGGTGGGTGCCGCCTCTGATGCCGGTTCGAAAACGAAAGCGGCCAGCCCTTCAACCGTAGCCGTCGTACCGGGTGGAGTCGTGGCCTCGACTACGGATCTTCAGCCGTTCACGCACACCGCGTACATTCCGGCGAGCGCCGACCTCTCTTCCATTAAGTTCGAGAGCGTCAAGGCGGTCAAGGTCGCGACGACCAGAGTGGTATCCGCCGACGAGAGCTACTGCGACGCCGGCTTTTCGGAACCGGGCGGTTCCCTTTATTGTCCCTCCGTGCGGGACGGATCCTCGGCGCCCGCTTTTCAGGTCACCTATTCGTTCAGCGCGCCGCCCATGTCTGCCGATGAATACGGGAGCACCCAATTTACCTTCAGCGTGAATATGAGGCCGGAAGAGTTGAGCCCGGCGGTCCGCCAAGCGATATCCGAGCGCAAAATGAGCCGGCGAGAGGGCGCGAAGGTTTTTGAGTTCGCCACCACTCGGGGCTCCGTTCCACGGTTGGTAATCGACGACGCGAATTCGGTTTTCTGCCAAGGCAGGTATACGGACGGCGCTTGGGGCCGCAGTCAAACGAACTGTCGAGACAAGGTGACCTACAAGACGGTCGCCGTGCCGTCCGATTACGTCACGGTGACGGTGAATCCCGCTTCCGTCCAATAGGACGCGGGCCAAGAGTCCTAACTCCTGAAATCGCCGGCCATTTTCCAGGCAGCAACGAAAATAAGCTGACCAACTCACGCGGAATCGGCGCAGGAAACCAGGTGGGACAGACGATCGTTTTTTGTCGTCTGTCGAGCGTTGCGGCCTGGCGAGAGCGTGACAGACCACGAAAAACGATGGTCTGTCCCAGGTTGGATCGCCGAGGCTCGCACCATATTATGGTGCTTTGAGTAGTTGCAAGAACTGTCACGGCGCCATTTTCACGATACCGGCGAAGAGCCAGCCAGGGGGTCGGCCGCGGACGAGGGCGTCCGCCCTACAACTCATCAAGCCTTACTTCACCGCCAGCGAAAAAGCCGGTGAGCAAAATTGCTGGGCGAGCGTCGTGGGCGGGTAGGTGACGACGGTACAGAGAGTTAGCGGAGCGGTGCCCCCGGTCAAGCCGGAGGGAACAGCTACGTTGACCTGTTGAACGCCGTTGAGGCCGGGAGCCGCGCCGGCATAGACGGGAACCAAGTTGGTAGCGGCGCCGATATTGGCGGTGACGCTGGAGCCGCTGAACCACTCGCCCCCCGTGGGAATGCCGGTCGCGAAGATCTGAATGATGCTGCCGGCGACCGCGGGGTTGGCGGCGCTATTGACCGAGTTGTCCTGATTGAGCACACCGTTATTGAAGATGGCCGGCCAGGCGGGAGAAATCGCTACCGTGACCGGCGTACTGGAGGCGCTGCCCACGGTCACCGCCATGGTGGCGGAGTTGCCCGAGCCGAGGCTGGCCGGGAGTTGCACGTTGATCTGCGTGGCGGAGTCGTAGAGCACGGTGCCGGCCGTTCCGTTGAACGTAACGACCACATTGCTGCCCGCAAGGCCGGTGCCCATGACGGTGCCCAGCGAACCGGGTACCAGCGGCGTAGCCGTAAACGTGGCGGCGTTGACCACCGAGGAAACCACCACCGTGGATGGCGGCGCCACAACCTGCAGCGTCACCGGCACGGTGTCCGTCGTGCCCAGCGGCCCTCCTTCGATAACGAGATTGGCCGTATAGGTACCGGGAGTGAGGTTGGCGGCATTGGCCCAGACGCGCACGCTCATGTTGTTCTGTCCGGACGTATTATCGAGCGTCAGCCAGCCGGTCCCGGTATTGTATTGGATGGTCACGGTCCAGTTGAGAATGCCGCCGCCGGAGTTCCGAACCGGCACATAGCCGGGCAAGCTGGTCATCGCGCCTCCGGCGTAAGCGGTGAGCTGGACGGGCGGCGCCGGGACGTAGAGTTGCGGAAAATAGCTGGCCGAGCAATCGCCCACCAGGCCGCAATCCGACTGCGGCTCGGTCGCGATGAAGCGAGGAAGGGGGGCCGTCTGGGACGCCGCCGCCACCGACGATACCGGCGCATAAGAAACCGTCTCGGAAGCGGTGGCCGGCGGAGTGTTGGCGGGAAGGCCGACGAAAGTGGGGAACTGAACGCTTTCCATGACGCTGGAACTGGCGTCTACGACTTCATAAACCACGTACCCGGCGCCATTCGATAGAGAGACCGGAGACACGGCATTGAGAGCCAGCGGACTCGAACCGGAAGGCAGTGGAGTGACCATACCGCCCGTTCCGGTGCTGTCTGCAAACGTCACCAACGAGAGCAATAAGGTACCGCTTCCAGGTGCGTACCGGCCAACCGCCTGGGCTTGGCCGAAATCCCCGCCCGCAGTGGGTGTGACGGCATCGGAACCCGCCACCCAGGTGGGAACATAGAGCTGCGCGGTCGCGGGAACGCCGGAGTAACGCACGATGAAGCGGGTGCCGTTGGTGTCGCCCGTCCCGCGCGGCTGGAAGGCCCCAGCAAAGCTCTCGGTGAAGCGGGTCGAGTCGAAGGCCGTACCGGCGGAGAAAAGATCGGTGAGATCGAACGTGGAGGGCAAAGGCGAACCGACGCAGGTGATGCCGGTAGGATAAATCGTGGCATACAGGCTGGTCTGGGAGTAGGCCAGAACGGCGCTCGAAGCCGTCAGCGGCACGCTGAACGACAAATCCGCGGTCAACGAATGCGTCGCCGCACCCATCTGGCTGATGTTAGCGCGCAGGCCCGAGAGCTGCAGGCTGAGAGGCCCGCTGGCGGGCACGGTAAAGCTCATTCCATTGAAGGAGATACTGGAGCCGTTCACGACACCTTGGTAGGAAGTGGGCACGAAGCCGGTGCCGTAGTTGACGGAGAGGACGGAATCGAGAGATATGGACGCGGTATTGACTTGATCGGTAATGGTGACCGGCAGGTATACGGCGAGACTGCCGGACAGGGTGCTGGAGGGCGCGGCCGTGCACTGCAGAATAAGAGTGCCCATGCGTTCGGTAACACCTTCGGCGCGCACTTGGGCAGGCGCTGCAAAAACGGAGCAACTGGTTTGGGCCTGAAGTGCGCCGGCCGCGGCGCTAAGACAAAGGGCACAGACAGTAATAGAGCTTCGGGTCATAAGAATATGGGATCTCCTTGGTCGGCTTATAGAATCGCCGTAGGACGCGGGTCTTCTGAGTATACGAGGTACGATGCCCGATGGGGTACAGGTAGTCCCTCCCCTTAATGATCGCTTAAGAGGACAAACAACTTACGGCGAAACCTTTACGAATTCTTAACATTGACACCTCCGATTTCGCTCAGCGGAGCAGGGCCACCTTACGGATACGGGAACCAACAGGGCTCGATGGGGGTGGTCTCGCTGGCGGCGTCCCGCATACGCGCGATCAAGCGCGCCCGCAACTCATCGGTAATCTTGGCGTATGGGGCACGGCCGGCCAGGTTTACGTGCTGCCACGGGTCCGCAAAATTGTCGTACAGCATGTATTCCACGTACCTTTCGGCATGCCCGGGGAGCTGCCCGCCTAGGCGCGGAACAGCTACCGCATAGGTGTATTGAGGTGTCCGCAGGCCGCGGCCGAGCATGAATTCGGAGAGCTCGAAATAGACCTCGTCGCGCCAGTCCTTCGTCTGGCGATCGAGCAACGGCAAAAAGCTGTGGCCCTGGACGCCGGCCGGCGCGGGCACGTCACAAGCGGCCAGCAGCGCGGGCATTAAATCGACCTGCCCAACCAGCTCGGGGATCTCGATCCCGCGGTTGAAGCCGGGGCCTTCCATGACCAGCGGGATGTGCAGCGAGCTGTCGTGCGGGCTGCGTTTGTACTCGGTATTGCGGGTTTTGAAATGGCAGCCGTGATCGCTTACGAAAACCAGGATGGTATCGCGGTCCAGGCCGGTATCGGCCAGCACACCGCGGATGCGTCCCACCACTTCGTCCATTTTGGCGACGCAGGCGAAGTAATCGGCCAATTGGCTGGGCCAGGTGCCCGGCAGCGGGCGCAGGTCTTGAGGCACGAACGGGTTGGGATAGCGATTCTTGAATTCGCGCGGCGGATCGAAGGTGTCGGAATCGTTCTGGTGGTGCACTTCCAGGTAGGAAGCGACCAAAAGAAATGGCTCGCGTGCTCCACGCAGGAAGCGCTCGACCCGGTCGGTCAGAAAGTCGGCGCGATAACGGTTGGCGAAATGAATCGGCTGGCCGGAGTTGTCGTACAGATCGCCCTCATAGGCATGGGAGGTCCATTCGAGCTCGTTCGAGGCTTCCCAAAGATCCAGAAATCCACCCCTGCCGGCTGGCGGCGTGGCCCCGCGCCCGTTGCCGGCCAGGTGCCATTTTCCGATGTAGTTGGCCGAATAACCGGAGGCGCGCAGGGTTGTGGCGAGAGTGGGCGTCCCGGCGGGCAGCGCCACCCCGTTACGCACCACGCCATGCCGTGCCGGGTATTGCCCGGTAAAAATGCTGCCCCGCGCCGGCGCGCACACCGGCTGGTTGGCGAAAGCGGAACGGAACACAACCCCGCGCGATGCCATGCCGTCCAGGTTGGGCGTCAGGCCCATCGGGTTCAGGCCCAGGCAACCCAGGCAATCGCCGCGAAACTGATCGGAAATCAGCAGCAGGATATTGGGCTTTCGGGTGGCGTCGGGCGCGCTGGAAGACGCCGCGGTCAGGGCCGCCGGCATGCCGGCTAACAGGGCGCGCCGCGTGGAACCCGAGGAAAAGCTCATACCAAACGAGTATGGCACCCAAGGGTTGTAGCGGGGGCATCCACTGCGCGTATGCCGCAACCGTAAGAACTCGAACTGCGGCGAAATCCCGAGTCCTAGCCGCGGCCGTGAGAAGGTGCGAAAACTCAAATTCGAGCCACCGATGAACACCGATAAACTATTTCTTTCTTATCCGTGTTCATCTGTGTTCATCCGTGGCCATTCTCTTCACGGGTTTTAGGGGAGCAATTGCCGGATACGTCACCGTAATTGCAAAACTGAGTATTACTGAGGCTCGCATAATACAGTGACGGCAAGCGGCGCCTGTGGGGCAGGTGCTACGCTGGTGCTACGCTGCCGCCGATTGTGAATCGGCGTTTCGCGGGCCGCTGAGAAACTGCCGAAAGCGGGTTACCAACCCATTGCAGGTTACCGACCTGCCCCACAATCTCGGGCCATCCGTAACTGTAATTTGCGAGCCTCCGTAAGTTACCGCTTGCCAAGCGCTACGGTGACAGTCACCAGCGGAGAAGCCACGAACCGTACGAACGGGTCGTCCACAAAAGCGTTGACGCGTTGGGTGACCAGGGGCGCACCCGATGAGAGATCCACGGTGTCGGTGGTCACGCTCTGGATGCGGTCCACGTGACTCTCCGGCCCGGTGATTTCAAGCATCGCCGGCTGAATCGTGACCGCGGCGGGCACGGCTGCGTTGCCGCCCCGGAAGCGGGCCTTAACGGCTACCGAATGGGTCACTCGCTTTTCGAAGCGGAAGCGGATTTCCGACGGGATGGATCGCAACAGGTCCACGCCGCGCGGCAGATGCACGGCGCCATCTTCGATGGTATAGGTGCGCTCGCCGGCAACGGCATCGGTCATGTCCAGTACGGCGGACGGGCCCTGCGGCCCCTCCAGATTGCGCAGTTCGCTGGCGGGACCGCGAAGCTCCAGAGTGACCAAGGGCACTGGATCGGAACTGATATCGAGATCGTCGGGCAGATCGCGATAGACCACCCGCGCGGTGGCGAACGTGGAATACTCGGGCTCGCTCGCCACCAGAATCCAAATCACCAAGGCCAGCGCCAGCGCGAGTGCTTTCCAACCCAGGTTGTGCACCACCGCGCGAGAAATGCGGACCAGGAGATTCATACGCGGTCCGCCCTTTCTCCCCGCGCGGCCTGCTCGGGCGTATGGTCGCCGGGGGTAAGCGGAATATCGGCCGGAAACTCGTCGATCTCCAGGGGGGTGGGCCGCTGCACGCCGAAATGGCGTTGAATACGTTCCACCACTTCGGCCGGAGAAAGACCGGCGACCAACTCCCCAAACGCGGCTACCGAGATGCGGCCGGTTTCCTCGGATACCACCAGCGAGAGGCAGTCGGTCTCCTCGGTGATGCCGATGGCGGCGCGGTGCCGCGTCCCCAGCTCACCGGACAGCCCGGGGTTAGTGGTGAGAGGCAGGAAGCAGGCGGCCGCGGCCACGCGGTCCTTCTGCACGATGACCGCGCCGTCATGCAAAGGTGGGCCGGGCTGAAAGATGGAAAGCAGCAGATCGCGGGAAATGCGCGCATCCAGATGCACGCCGCTTTCGATGAAGGTCCGCAGGCCGATGTCCCGCTCCAGCACGATCAGAGCCCCGACCCGCTGCTGCGCGAGCTGTTCCACCGCCATCATGATTTCGCTGAGCGATTCGGGATTGCGATATTCGCCGCCCAGCCCCAGCCAGCGCTTGCGTCCCAGGCGGGCTAGGGTACGGCGAATCTCCGATTGAAACAGAACGATGATGGCAATCCCGGTATAAGGGACGATGAAAGACAGGAGCGCGCGCAAAGCTTCCAGGCCGCTCCAGGTAGCGCCCAGATACAGCAGCACCATGATGATAATGCCGGCCAGAATGTGCCCCGCGCGCGTGCCGCGCACCACCATCAGGGCCTGGTACAGGACAAAGGCCACCAGAAGGACGTCGATGGCCCCCAGCAGGTCCAGGCGCGGCAGTTCCGGCAAAGCGTGCAGCACGTGGGGCAAAATACTATTCTATCGAAGACGTGTCCGGCAATTTTCCGATTTTTCGGCCCAATCCCCCGATAGGGCGAAACACTGGGCGGACCGCCAGGTCCGCTTCGGGCCGACCGGACGGCCTTCCCGCAATCGGCAACTCCGAGCTTGGCTGGACGATTTCGTAGGGCGGACCCCCTGGTCCGCGGCCGACCCCCCGGTCGACCCTCCCGGCCGCAAAGAGCCGACTGAAGACGGAGTGACACTCGACGTTTGCTTGTGGCTCACCGCTCCATTCTCGAGCCGAGCACCGATCTGCCCGCCGGGCCGTGTAAACTGGAAGCGTTGCCCACCGTTCTCCACGCGGGCCCATATCGGTTCTTCTTCTACTCGGCAGATCGGGAAGAACCTCCACATGTGCACGTGGAGCGGGAGGACGCGAGCGCGAAGTTCTGGCTGGAGCCGGTTCGCTTGGAAAGGAGCCGCGGTTTTGGCCGGGTGGAAATCGGGCGCGTGGAAAGGCTGGTCGCGGAAAGAGCCGCTTCCTTATTGGAGTCATGGCATGAGTACTTCGGGGACTGAGCTTCGCGAAACATTCGCAAAGAGCGTACGGATCAGCGACGACTCGCTTGCCGCGGACCTTGCCGATGGCAGGACAATTACGGTGCCACTCGCCTGGTTCCCGCGTTTGGCGCACGCCTCGCCAGCCGAGCGCGAGAATTGGCGTCTGATTGCGAGCGGTGAGGGAATCCACTGGCCGGATCTCGATGAAGATATCAGCGTGGAGAGTCTCCTGGCCGGCCGCAGATCGGGCGAGACGCAGGAATCTCTTAGCCGCTGGCTCCAAGGCCGGGAATCGGCCCGCTAAGGAAGGCGCCCCGCATCACTTCTTTTTCGAATCTCGAATCCCCTGGGAGCTCGTTCGCGGTTTCCTTCCAGCGTTGACATCGGCCTTGCCCTTACCGCCAGTTGCTGCCGCTGCCCTCTTCCTAGCCGCACGCTTTGGCTTCGCGGCCGCGGCGCCGGAGCGCCCGGTATCGGCGCCCGCGTCTGCAGCCATGTCCAGCCCAAAGAGCGCCGAAAGGTCTTCGCCGCCAAGCACCTTGCCCGCTGCGGGCGCCTTCTTGGCTTGGGGAAGCGCCCTCCCGGCCCCGGCGATGAGTTCCTTTTCATCCAAGCTGTGCAACCGGAAGAGCAACTCGGGTTTTTGATCCAGACGCGCGCCGATGCCGTACAGCACCGCCGCCACATGCTTGCACATGCCGGCCCAGTCCGGGCAACTGCACGACAGCCGGATCTCACCCGGCGACGGGAAAAGGCCGGTTTTCTGCCGGCAAACCCGTTCCATGACGCCCGTGGAAAGCCGCCCTTGCAGAAGCTCGACCAGCGAATCGATCCCGCCGGCGCAGTCCTTGCAGATGGATTGCCAGCGCGCCTTCGCCACCGGCGCAACCTTCACCGCAACTTCGTAAATCTCCGAGCCGCTCACCAGGGCTTTAATTTCGCCCGGCGCGATCTGAAGATCGATCACCGAACCGTTGCGTACATAGGTCCGGCCGCGCGGCAAGCGGTTGGCATAGTCGCTGTAGCGTTCCAGGTTTTCGCACCACGCCTTGCCCCAGAAAGTCTTGACGATGGTGCGGCCTTCCACCACCACCGGCGAGACCGGATGGCCTTTCTTCCTGAGCTTGTCCATCTCGCGACGCGCGTTCCGCCGCCGCTCGGCCACCGAGACATACGGTCTCCAGCCGTAGAAATCGTAATCGTCCCTGTACATCGATCAGGCCTCTTTCAGCGCTTTATTGATATCGAGCGCTACCAGCTTGAGCAGTTCCTCGTCCTTCATCTCGGTCAAAAGCAGGTCGGCACTGCCCTCGAGCAAATCCGTCGAGAGTTGCCGCTTCGATTCGATAAGCTGGTCGATCTTTTCCTCTACAGTACCGCGGCAGACGAACTTGTGTACCAACACATTTTTGGTTTGGCCGATGCGAAAGGCGCGGTCGGTAGCCTGGTTTTCCACCGCCGGGTTCCACCATCGGTCGAAATGCACCACGTGCGAGGCCGCAGTGAGATTGAGCCCCGCGCCACCGGCTTTCAGCGAAAGCACGAAGAAGCCCACGCGCTCATCTTCCTGAAACCGCTGCACGATTTCCCGGCGCTGCTTCACCGCGGTCTCACCGTGAAGAACCAGGCCCGGCCGCCCGAAAACCGAGCCGAGGAAAGCCGCCAGCGGAGCCGTCACTTCCCGAAACTGGGTGAACACCAGCACCTTCTCCTGCTTCGCCGCAATCACCTCGGCGATATCCCGCAATCGCGCCCATTTGCCGCTCTCGTCTTCGGCCCAACTGCCGTCTCCCAGCCACTGCGACGGGTGATTGCAGATCTGCTTGAACCGCATCAGGAACGACAACACCAGCCCCTTGCGCTGGATGCCTTCGGACTCCTCCAGTTGCTTCGCCATCTCCTTCACCGATTGCTCGTAGAGCGCCGCCTGCTTCCGGCTAAGTTGGCAAAACGCCTTCATCTCCGTCTTGTCCGGCAGATCGGCGATCACGGTTTTATCGGTTTTCAGCCGCCGCAGAATGTACGGCCGCACCAGCTCGCGCAAAGGACCATAGGAATTATGCGGCCGGTTGGCAAGGCCCTTGGCGAAGTTGCCGAACTCCTTCGCCGATCCCAGCAGCCCTGGGTTGACAAAATCGAAAATGGACCACAGATCGCCCAGCCGGTTCTCGATCGGAGTTCCGGTCAGCGCGAATCGCGCCCGCGCTTTCAACCGCTTCACCGTCCGGGTCTGCTTGGCGTCGGGGTTCTTGATGGCCTGCGCCTCGTCCAGCACCACCAGTTGCCAGCCGGTTTCCGCGATCCACGGTACGCGGAGAAGCGAGCCGTAGCTGGTAATGACCAGGTCCATATCGCGCAGCCGCTCTGGCTCGGCGTCCTTTAGGGCGGCAGCCGGAAGCGCGGACGGATGAGCGACGAGCGCCTTCAGGCCCGGCGCGAATCGTTCGATTTCCGCCGCCCAGTTCGCCAGCAGCGAAGCCGGCGCTACCAGCAGGCTTGGTACCTGCCCACCGGCCGATTGGCTCTTGAGGACCAGGAGCAGCGAAAGCACCTGCATGGTCTTGCCCAGCCCCATATCGTCGGCCAGGCACGCGCCCAGACCGAGCTTCGCGATGAGATACAGCCAACGCACGCCCACTTGCTGGTACGGCCGCAGCGTCGCCTTCAGAGCCCCACCGGGATCGACTCGGGCCAATCCCTCCGGGCTGCGAAGGCCTTTCAGCATCTCCGCCAGCCACGGACCGGCCAACACCTGGGACCACTCCGCCTGCTCGTCCGCCGTGGCATCTCCGCCCGCGACGTCGGCGCCGGCAAGCAAACGAACCGCCTCCCGAAATCCCAGCCCGTTCTCCGCCGCCGTGCGTTCCACCTCGCGAAAGTGCTCCAACATGCGGCTCAGCCGCTCGCGGTCCACTTCCACCCAACGCCCGCGCACCAGCGCCAGCCCGTCGGATTTCGCCAGCAACTCCTCGATTTCGCGATCCGTCAAACGCTCGCCCTCGAGCGTGACTTCCATCTGGAAATCGAGTAGCGCCTCCTGCCCCAATCCCGACGGCGCCTTGCCGCCGATGTGCGCCGAAACCTGAGGGCGCGGAGGCCGGTTGGCCCGCCATGCCGCCGGCATTCGAACCACCACCCCGGCGCTCTCCAGCTTCGGCACGTCTCTGAGGAGCTGAATAGCCTCGCTGGGCGTCCACCGGAGCGGATGGAATATCGCGCCTTCGTCGACCAGCGCCTTCAACCACTCGCAGTTCTCCGACGCTCTCTGCACGGGAAGAAGCAGCGATAGCAGCCGGTCCCGGTTTGCCGCGCCCGCGTATTCGCCGAGGGCCTTCCCCAACGGAAGGTGTTGCGCCTTGGCATTCGCCGCCAACCGCGTGGTGTAGGTGGCGAGAAAGGCGAAAGGCGCGTCCGGGTCCTTGCGGTTCTCGGCCAGGTTGAAGTGTACCCGGCCCACCAGATTCCAGGCCGGGTTCCGGCGCTTCAGGAAGTCCTGAATCCCGCATTTCGCCTCCGCCAATTCGACGCCGAACGCCGTGTCCAACTCCTGCCAAAGCGCGCCAAGCACCTCCGCCGTCAAATACTCGGCGCCGGTCATCGGAGGCACCGCCTCGGCCAGCCGATCCAACTCCGCGGACGGAGGCACCGGGACGTGTACCTTCCGCGGCACCGCTTCGGTATCCGGCTGCATGCAGACAGCGGTCACATACCGTGCGCCGAATTCTCTCCAGTAAGAGAAAACCGGAGGAAGTGGCGCCCCGGCCTCAGCCGCTCCAAGCTGCAAAAGCCCATGCCCGGCCCCGCTCGCGAAAGCATTAGCCAGGCGATCGGCAACCTTTGGGTCGAGAATCGGCGCGTCGGGATCTTCGCCCAACGCCAAATGGCCGTGTGGAGTCAGGGTCAAGGAAAGAAAGGCGGAGGCCATGTAGGGAAGCTACCAGCTTAAACCGGTTCATGCCCTTCATCCAATTGGGCAGCTTCACGGGCCGAATGTGCGCGTCCTGTGCAGACGGCCACCTGTGGCTCAAGAACCTGTTACACCAGACCTAGGAACTTCGGTGTGTGGCCGGGGAAGACTTCTGCCGTGGACGGTGTTCGCATGTGGCGGACTACCAATTCGCCTAGCACGTCGCGAAAATCGGTGGTCAGGGCCAGGTCGCGGCCTTCGTAGAGTTGGTGCTTTTCGAGGCCGGGCCATTTGCCGTAGACTTTGCCGCCCTGGATGGCGCCGCCCATCACGAACATGCAGTTGGCGTGGCCGTGATCGGTGCCGCGGTTGCCGTTTTCGCGCGCGGTGCGGCCGAATTCGGACATGGTCACCAGAGCGACATCGGCCATGCGGTCGGCCATATCCGTCCAGAAGGCCGAAAGCGCCTGGCCGTATTGGCGCAGCAGGTTGGCAAGCTGGCCTTCCGAAGCGCGCGCACCGGTTTCATTGACGTGGTGGTCCCAACCGCCGATATCGGCAAAAGCCATTTCCATGCCCACATCCGCCTTGATCAACTGGGCGATTTGCTTGAGGCTGTCGCCGAAGGGGCTGCGCGGATATTCGGCGCCGCCAGCGGCCGAATAGGGCTGCCGCTGGATCGCCTGCAGCATGGAAACGGCTTCGAACGTCTCCCGGCCGGTGGCCTGCATGGCGGGATCGGCCACCGATTCGTACATTTGCTGGAACTCTCTGGCGGCCTCGGCATTGCGCACTTGGAAGTTGTCGATCTTCTGCAGCGAGATGGCGGGCTCGTTGCCGCGCATGGCGCGCGGCAGGGTGGCGCCGATAGCGACTGCCCGCACCGGGGACACCTTGCCTTTGGCCCTCGGAAGCGCGCGATTCATCCAACCGCTGGCGGTTGCCTTTAGGCCGGGCGTGCCCGATTCCATGTAATCCTGCGCGTCGAAATGCGAGCGGGTGGGATCGGGTGAACCGGCCGCGTCCACAATGGCCAGGTGCCGCTGGTCGAACAGCAGTTTCAGAGACGCGAGCGAAGGATGCAGGCCGAAGAAGCCATCGAGATCCACCGCCGCATCGGGGCTGCCGGCCGACGGCCGGGGCACGGCGATAGTGGGGCGCATCTCGTAGTAGGCCTTCTCGCCGTGCGGCACCACCACGTTGAGGCCATCGGCCGCTCCCCGCTGAAAAATGGCCACCAGGATTTTCTTCCGCGGGGACGGCGCGCCGGCGGCGTACAGCGCCCGTTCGAGCCAGAGCGGCGCGGTCCCAGCCCCGACCATCGCCAGAGCCGAATTGCGAAGAAAAATGCGGCGATTCGTCATTGTAATAACCTCGTTCCAAGCTATCAGCGGTCAGCTCTCAGCAGTCAGCGGCTGATCGCTGACGGCTGAACGCTGACAGCTTCTAATGCTTCTGAAACTCCGGCGACCCCAACTGGACGCCTTCTCTAAGAGCTCCCGGATTGGTATTGTCCGCCAGCTCCAGCTTCACGCCCGGAAGGCGGCCGCCGGCAAGCTGCACGGCGAAATTCATGCGCGCCAACAAGCCGCCGGCGTTCATCCACTCCTGGCTCGAATTGGAATAGCCGGTCGGCTCCATTTTGCGATAGAGCGGTTCGCCCATCTGCGCCACTTGATTGACCAGCGCGGCGGCAAAATCCACGTTGCCGCCGCTGGCGCGCACGGCGCTGGCTACCATTTCGAACGGCGATTTCACCTTCGAGCGGTACGCGCCGACGCTCCAGAATTCCTTGGAGTGGAACATGGTCTCGAGCACCTGGCGAACATCGCCGTCGGTAGACAGAAAGGTATCGGCCATCCGGTCGACCAGCGCCTGGGGCGGATCGTCGGCCACGAAGCGCTCGGCCAGCTCGCGCGAAATGAAATGCGCGGTGGACGGGCGCCGGGCCAGAATGTCGAGCACCTTCTCGCCATCGGCCATGCCGCCGCCGGCAGGAATCGCCACGCCCAGCACCACCTTTTGCCCGTTATCGTGGAGCCGCGCGTTGAAGAAGAAGCGGCCGCCCATCTGCGGCTTATATATTGTCCAGCCGGTAAAACACCTCGCCACTTCGGTGACGTCCTTCTGGGTGTAACCGCCGTTGACGCCCAGCGTGTGAAGCTCCATCAATTCGCGGCCGTAGTTTTCATTCAGGCCGCGGCGCGCCTGTTTCGCCTGGCGGGGCTGGGGCGCATCCGTCCCCACGGATTGCCAGTTATCCAGATAGAACAGCATGGCGGGGCTTTGGGCGGTGGCTTCGAGCAGGTCGCGGAACTTGCCGAGCACGTGAGGCCGAATCGCGTCGCGCTCGTACGCAGTCACCAGGTAGCGGTCGGCGCCTTTATCGAAGAACACGTTGAAATGGTTGAACCAGAAATCGTCGAGAACTTCCGCCAACTGCCGCTCGCTATAGATGGCGCGCAGTACCTTGGCTTCGGCCAGGTCACGAGCCACGACTTGCACCGGACCGTTGGCGAGCTCGAGCTTGCGCCGGAGCGACGGCGGCGCCGCTGCGAACAGGGCCTGGCGCATTCCCGGGCCCATGGCCATGATCGCGTCGTCTTGCTTGTCCGCGGGCAGCGCTTGAAATGCCGCCAGCCGCTGCTCGGGAGTGCCGGTGCGAAGGGAGCGGATCTGGTCCTCGGTCAGCAGGTCCTCAAGCCGCTGGAGCTGGGGCGCGTTGGGATCCGCCGCTGCCGCGTCTTGTCCCTGTTTTTGCTCGGTGCGGGCCACCATCTTGGCGATCATCATGCGGATTTCCGGGTCGGTGGGATACGGAATTTGGCCCATCACCATCTGCCGCACCACCTCCGGGGACGGGTAATCGAGCACCAATTGAGAGCTCGACAGATCGAGCGTGTCGAGATAGCGCAGCTTTTCGGACAGCTCCGGATTTTCCGGGATGCTTTCCGGATGGAGTTGCCGTTCGATCCACTTTTCGAGACCGATGGCGCGTACGCGTTCGACGTCGCCGGGGCGCGGTCCATAGGTCAGACGGTTCAGCGCTTGCTGGAGCCGGTCGGCCGGCGCAATCTGAGTGACGAACACTTCCGGCTCGCGAGCGGGTTTCGAAGCGTCCCAGGCTTCGAGCAGCGGGAGAGCGGCTACGAGTGACGCGGCAACCAGCGCGATAGTTACGGAAGGACGCATTCCCAAAACCCTCTTGGGAATAATAACTCCCGCCGAGCGCAGTAGTTGCGCCAGGGTGCGTAAATATCCGTAAACCGGCCCTATTCGTCCCTGCTACGCTGGTTCGGAAGGGGAATTCAGCATGGCCGAACAGATCGCTACCTTGGGTGGGGGTTGTTTCTGGTGCCTGGAAGCCGTCTATCAGGAGATGGAAGGGATTCAAAAGGTAGTTTCCGGTTACATGGGCGGGCATGTGCCCAACCCGACATATGAGCAGGTGTGCACCGGCACGACCGGCCATGTGGAAGTGACCCAGGTGACTTTCGACGCCGACACGGTTTCTTATAAGGAAATCCTGGAGGTCTTCTTCGCCATTCACGATCCCACTTCCTGGGACCGGCAAGGCAACGACTCGGGGCCGCAGTATCGCTCGGCGATCTTCTATCACGACGACGCACAGCGCGCTGTGGCCGAAGCGGTCATGCGCGAGTTGGCGGCCGAAAGCGTCTATTCGAAGCCCATCGTCACGGAAGTGCGCCCGGCCACTACGTTCTACCCCGCCGAAGACTATCACCAGCAGTATTTCACCAATCACCCGAACCAGCCCTATTGCACCTTTGTGGTTTCGCCCAAGGTGAAGAAGTTCCGGCAGAAGTTCGCCGATCGCCTGCGGCAAGGAGTTTGAACCGATGCGGATCGCGATTCTGTCGGACATTCACGATAACGTGTGGAAGCTGGCGGCGGCGCTCGAGCGCGCCAGCGCGGCGGACGCATTGTTGTGCCTGGGCGATCTGTGCTCGCCTTTCGTGGTGCACCAGCTTGGCGGGGGCTTCACCGGCCCGATTCACATCCTGTTCGGCAATAACGACGCCGATTTGTTCCGTATCGCCTCCAACGCCCGCCGCTATCCCCACATTGCCATCCATGCCGAATGGTTTCGGGGCGATTTCGCCGGACGCAGCTTCGCCGCCAATCACTACGACAACATCGGCCGCGCCGTGGCCGCCTCGGGCGAGTTCGACGTGGTGTGTTTCGGCCACAATCACCGCTATGAAATCACGCCCATGGGAAAGACGCTGGCCATCAATCCGGGGCCGATCATGGGGGCGGCGTTTGCGGCCGATGGCTCGCGCACCGATGTGGCCTCCACGTTCGTGATCTACGATACGGCCAGCGGCCAAGCGGAACGCGTGGACGTGTAGATTCGCCCCGGAGCCATTCGCCGCCATTCGCCGGCGCCGCGTGGTATCACAGGAACATCATGAAAGCCGATGGACGCAGACCTTTTCTGGCGGGCCTGATGGGAAGCTTAGCGGGGGCATGGGCGGGAGCGCCGCTCGCCGCCGAAGCCCAGCAGCAAAGTTCCTCAGAGCCCTACGTGCCCAAGCAGAGCGACCGGCCGGAAATTTTGAGCGGCGACGAAGCGGGCTTCACGCCCATTTTCGACGGCAAGACTCTCGATGGCTGGGAGGGCGACCCGCGCTATTGGCGGGTGCAAGACGGCTTGCTGGTGGGCGAGGTCACACCCGAGACGCTGCTCAAGAGCAACACCTTCATCATCTGGCGCGGCGGGGCTCCCAAGGATTTCGAATTGAAGGCCGATTACCGCATCACCGAAGGCGGTAACAGCGGCATCAACTATCGCAGCGTAGTAGTGCCCGACCCGGTTACGCCTTCCAACCGCTTCGCCATGCGCGGCTACCAGGCCGATATCGACGGGCGGAACCGCTACACCGGCCAGAACTACGAAGAGAAGGGGCGCCTGTTTATAGCCACGCGGGGCGAACTGACCCATGTGGTGGGCGGCCGCAAACCGATGGTTCTGGCCAACCTAGCGGGAGTTTACTGCCAACTCCAGATTCGTAGCCCGCACCTCCGGATAACCTACTGAAAAGTCACCACTTGTCACCGCTCTTGCGGTTCACTTGTTGTATTACCCTATTTGAGGCCTGT